>SDBU01003986.1_pt1 | contig 18445 bp, 22 predicted proteins | sample 2277071 | NCBI WGS metagenome assembly SDBU01 (sample SAMN10397929, study PRJNA504765) | marine sediment metagenome | isolation source: marine sediment core GS08_GC12, 126 cmbsf | place: Arctic Ocean: Gakkel Ridge, Loki's castle | collected 2008 | reverse complement strand
CAACCCTATTAGTTGTATTTCCACGATAAAATTCTATTAGCCCTGTTACCTCTTGGTCTGTTGATGCATTTGAATCAGATATTCTTATAGTAGGAGTTACATGTAATATATGCAGATTTTTTTGTGGTGATGACGAACCAATACCTAATCTATTGCTTGTAGTATCGAAAAATAAACCAACATTATCTTCTATGAATGTTGTTCCGTTTGAGATTACGACCGAGCCTGCGCTTAACGAAGTCGTATCAAAATGTTTAGTGGCAACGAAATTCAGCAAGTTATCATGGTCTACGGCAGTCTCATCTAAACCGATATCATCATCAGTGAGAGTGATCGGAGATGACACTGTAAGATTTATATCATCAGACAAATCAATCCAATCAGCAGCCTGAAGCTGCTGTAGTGTCCCCGAGTTCAATACTATTGGTTTTCTGGCAGCCATGATTACAGCAAGATCGGTCTTTCTACTTCAATGTCAAGTACAGTCGTCGATATGGCCCGCCCAACCCTTACGACATATTCACCAGTAGAAGATGGTGCAGTATCTGTTAATTGACCATCGCCGACAGGCGGAGTATAATCATCAATCTTAAATTCTATTTCCCGAATATAAGTTGGAAACGGACCGGCATTGCCACTTATTCCGAAAAGCTGATAATATCTATAACCATAAGAATTTGCACTAAGTTCTGTTTGGGTTTGCGTTCCGGCCCCACCTAAAGTAAAAGTGCTACCAATGTTTGTCCAATCGGAGGCATTGTCACTCCCTTGCCATTGCCATACACCCTGCGTATTCGGGGCAGTACCTTGATACCACTTCGCCTCAGTAATTATTTTACTTACACCAACTCCAAAATCAAACCTAAGATACTCCCCAGTAATCGCTGTGTTTTGAGAAAACCAAAAAGTACCGTCCTGAAACGCACCTTCTATAAGTTCCGTTAAAGCACCGGTGGTACTAATATCTGAACTTACTGTAATTATAGCTGTGCGATTACCAGTCCCCCCGGCATTAGCATAATCTGGAACACCACTCGCAGCAACCGCTACATCTAAATAATAATCTGCTCCCGGTGTTAAAGCCGCCGCTCCAATGATTGCTGTCCAGTTGGCGATATACAATTTTCCATCGACATTATACTTAGCCGTATTGCCCGAACTGATATCTTCAGTAGCTAACCCGATAACTCGACTGGTATCCACATTATCAGCAGCCGCTAAGGCCACATGAGCATTGGATTTAATGTATAATGGTTGCCCAGTAACAACATTTATATCAGTCTCAGTTTCATAGGGTCCGTAAGCTGCATCTATCTCTGTCTCAGTGTAATATCTATTATCTAATTGGCCTGCATCCAACTCCGTCTTAGTATAATACCCTGCGTCTATTTCCGTCTCGGTATAATATCTATTATCAAGTTGTCCGGCGTCTAATTCAGTTTCGGTATAATACCTACTATCAAGTTGCCCTGCATCCAATTCAGTTTCAGTATAATATCTTGCATCCCCCCTGGCGTCATTATGATACTGCGTATGATCGTCGCCTGCTAAACCACCTATAGTACCATGGTCAATAGCAGATTGGTCAAGACTAAGAGTATCATCTGTAAGTACAATAGGCGAGACAACTGCGAGATTAGTATCATCTGATATATCAATATTACGAATAGAATTATTAAGCCTCTGGAAAGCCTGCCGCACTTCATGCGGACTCTCAGGATTAGGGATTCTATTTTGATTCGCCATTAAAGAATCCGCCTTGGGCCAGCATCCTTTAGCACAGCGGACATACTCTCACATGCCCACTTCCTTTTAGAAGTACCAGTCAACTTCAACGTAAACGCCTGACCTCGACACGCTGGCCTGATCGTTGCATTTAAGCCAGCGGACCATGTACCCGAATCAGACGCACTAGCACTAGCGGCGCCTTCCATCGTAAGTGCTGAAGCAATATTCCAAGTTACATCACCACTTCCTTCAGCAATAGCAGCATCAATAGAAAGGAACGTACCAACTCTACCGGCTACAGCGAGTTGTATTGGGCCAATCTTAGCATAAGTTTCATAAGATGTTCCGCAATCACTTTCAGCTAAGTCATTTAACCTACGCAATGTTCCATCACGACCACCAAGGATAACACCCGAATCCTCAATAACAGTAGCTTGGATTGCACATGTGGCTGTGGGCTCATGTATAGAAGTTAGCGACACTGGCCAGAAGGTTTTGCGTGACCAATCAAACCACCAATGAATCCTGTCATTAGAAGAAACCGGCGTAAGAAAAATATGTATACCATTACCTACTATGTCATATTCCATTGACACCGTAAGCATGTCTGGATTAAGGTTCAGAAACTCCCTAGGCAGTATCTCGCGTGATAATTGAATAGGAAAACTATTGCCACCTGGAGGCATTGCATATAGTCCATCCAGCGACAGGAATACAAACTCCCCTGCCGGGCCACGGCACCACGCTGTAGGCCCAATAACTCCTATCGTATGACTTACTGCGTTTAAGCTGCCATCGAAAGCCGGGTCTCCAAGTAACCGCCATAATGAATTACGACAAGCAATAATCAGATAGTCGTCACTATGGGGGACGATAGCTGTAATCGGCTCACCAGGCACACCAGCGGCGCTGGCGGTCCCTGCAACGGCTCTCTGGCTATCCTCTTGTGAATAGTCCCAATCTAGCTCATCGCTCTGTCGGGCCATGTACCAGACGTGTGGGGCTATCTCAGCACCAGCTAGAACAATGCGGTCCAAGTAGCGAGCAACCAGAGGACAACCTGTTGGAACTTGGCCGGTAGTGGCAGTCATAATTACAACTGTGCCAGCAGAGGGGTCATAAACCTTAGGCGCTCTTTCGATGCGGAATGTACATGACGGTCCATCGCCAGGAGACGACGCAAGCGTTAAAGCACCAGCAACAGCAGCACTTGATATTTTGTATGTGCCGGCAACAATTGATCCGCTTACACTAGATATTACAACTACATCATCATTAGTCAAAATCCCTAGGGCATTCCATGTTGGATTAACAGTCGCAGTTAATTGATCGCCAGATACCACCCCATCAGTTTGCGTTATTCTTAAATCGCCGTAATCTGCGATGTATAAATCCTGACCACTTTGAGCCGCTTGTAGAGCCGTGTCATCTCGGACCGTGAGATCAGTAGTAACTACAGTCATACGACCATAAGAGGTCTCGTTATATATGTCACCGTCAGCAGACGCAACTAACATCGAACGTAATGCCGGAACTTCGCCAGTTGAGTAATACTGTACCCTAAAAGTATTACAGAGACACAAACCACCATCGACTGTACATTCCATCCCGAAGCCAACGATCACTCCAGTCTGCGTATCTACCGTGCCAGATAATATCTGTGTACCATTCCAATAAACAGTCACGACATCACCAACAACAGTTGCAGAAAGCCAACCTGGCCTTACGCCTATTGCTCCAGAATCAGTATCAGTTACAGTTGCAGAGCTCCCAGTATAACTTGTCAATGACGCAGTATACGCACCACTATTACCAGTTTGCACAAGTTCAATTACTGTGCCTTCGGTATCTATATCTGGAGTAGTATCATCTAAACGTAGATACAAGCGGTAATCTCCGTGCCAAGCTCCCTCCCACGGAACAAGAAACATCTCAACCGTGTAGTTCTCGCTGGTATCTATTGGAAGCGCATCCAATACTACCTCGCCTTCAGCCACTGTAGTATCTACACTAGCAACAGCATACGGAAGAATAAGTGGCACGTCAGACGCCCAGGAGGCTTGTGTCCACGCTGCGGCTAGAGAGGTGCCGCTGAAGTTATCTGACCAAGACGAAAATCCATCCCCTAACGCCAAGGTCATCGGGCTAAGCATTCTGATCGCAGCCCCTAAATTATCAATGTGCGATTCAGTGAGGCCGGGCCTTGACCCACCACGTTCCCGCCCTTCGAGTGTAGCAATTGCCCGTACATTCAAGCACGACGCAGTGGTGAATGGTGCTTGCTGGCGGTAACTAGCCCGACGGTTTAACCCGGCAAGGGGGAAATCTATGTTTATACTTTTCTTCCGAGCCATTATATCCTCGCATTATTCTGCTCAGCATACAAGGCTAGTTTAGTCAGTAATTCACAAGAATCTTTCATTAACCCCAAGGCGCAATTACAATTCGTGCATAACCAACCTCTGAATTTACCAGAGATATGATCGTGGTCAATATGCAACCTTCTCGTAAGTTCATTTTCGGATATTCCGCAAACCGCACAAAGTCCATTATATGATTCCAGAACTTCCTCTCTGGTCGCATTACAAGGTTCATGTCCTTTTATTTTTGCGGTAACTTTACTTTGCCGCAAATTCATCCCAATTGGATCACGTTCCCTAGCTCGCCTTGCAAGCATTGAACTATGTTCCACATAAGCGGCACGTTTTTCTGGAGAAAAATTATCGTAACGAGTTTTAACTCGTTTTATATAGCACTTCTTACATTCATGTCGCCAAATTACATTGGGTTTCTTCCTTCTAATGTAAAATTCGCTTAATGATTTTGTTTCTCCACATTTCGTACAGCGTCTCAGTGCTTTTTTTGCCACAAGGAATTATTCTTTCTTGTCGCTATCTTCATCACTCTTAAAAAATGGTTCGAGGAGTGCAAGGTCCGATACCGTTAGCACGTCAGCTTTATCACCGACTGACATAAGAACATCCTCTAAACTTACGCCCTTAATTAGTTTAAGAGTAGACTCAACAACCATAATCTCATTAAGTCTCTCAACATAGGTTGTAAACTCGGGAGTACCCGGTTCAATCTTTGCATCTTCGCCATCTTTAGTTTCGGTGATCTCATGGATCAAAGCAACACGCTGCTTGTCAGCAACAGCATACTCGGCCTCTACTAATTTAGTATACTTCAAGACTTTGTACGCCATCATTGGGTGCATCGAAACCGATGACAGCTTACGCCACGCTTCTGTACTCTGGTAAATCTGGCCTAGTAACATAGCTCTCTTCTCCTAGGTTAAAAAGGTAAAAAGACTCGACACAGCCATTATACTGTGCCGAGTCTGATTTGTCAAAGGTTATTTATAGAGTGCAATGTAATATTGCGTACCATCGTACCATACTTTCATTCTCGCATCTTGCGAACCCGAAACAGCATCAGTAGTAACGCATGTTCCGGCACCAGAATCAAATGTCGAATCAAAAGACAATAACTGGTCATATCCAGAAGAACTGGTATTAAAACCAATAAATGCGTCTGGTCTACTCGCTCCAGTCGTTGCGAAAATACCCCACTCGTCGCCAGAAATCGTACCACTCATCTGATTGTCACACCAAATAGCAGCAACCTTCGAGCCGGAGTCGCAAACAGCCGTACCAGAAGCAGCAACCTTTGCCCATATACCATACATGCCAGCAGTCGTATCCCCAACAGCCGTTGCAAGATGGGCACCCGCCGATTGCGCCCCAAGGTGAGCAATAAATTGCCCGGCCTGTAATTTCTTCGGGCCAGTACCCGTGTTATTGGCTTCTGCCAAACCGGCAATGGGGAATGCACCCTTTGCTCCAGTCGTCTCGCAATACAAAAATGCACCGCGATCATAGCTAGAGATGTCACCAGAGCAAGTGCTGTACATCCGAATCATACCACTCTGATCGTTATCAGCACCATAATCAATCGGAGTAGCATACGTTCCAGCACGAATAAAACAAGGTCCGTCCGACCCAGTGGGGTCGATCGTTGCATTCGAGAAGTCCAGGGCATTACCAGTATACGTTCCGGCAAGGTCGATACCTGTAACGCAGGAACCAACTCGTACACCAGTCGTCAGGACAGCACTATCCTCCAGATACAGTCCGTACTGCCACTTGGAAGTTCCATTGGAAATGTTCGCAGCATACGCAGCCAACACACCCGTAGGTCCGCCAGCATAAGTCCTGGAAGAATTCAGCGTAGCCATAAAGCCAGAGAGAACCGTACCGATTGTCGTTGTGCCAGAAGCACCCTCCTCAAGGGCCGCACGAACACAAGCTACATAGCCATTAACAGTGCGGGCACCAGTACCGTCCAGTTCAAGGTATCCCGAAACAGAAGCAGTTACGGAACTCGCATTAGTGATACCAACTAAGTTGATAGCCTTAATCTGCCCCCTCACGGCATTGATTGTTGCACTGCTAGTCTGATTAACCGAAAGCAAAACGCGAGATAGCATACCACGCAATACACTGCCAGCCACAAACGTACTTCCGCCATCGTCATACAGCAACGAGAACGGACGCGGATTCGCGGCGCTAAGAACAACACCACTATTAGCAGTGTTAGCATACGTTCCGGTCTCAAGAATCCTAGTTACAAAACCGTCAGCAACATCAGCCAATTCGGCAAGCGTCAGAGTGTCGCCACCCTCGGGATTATCGAATAAACTAGACGTAACTGATCCATTGTTAATGTAAACAGTTTCCCCTGCAACTCCATCAGTATGCTGGAAAACACACCCAGTCTGATAGCCATCACTTCCATTTTCAGGCACGGTTGGCCCAGACGCAAACAGAAATCCCCTATCATTCAAGGGCGGTTGCATCTTAATTAAACTACAAATTCTTGGTTGCATTTTTATGTCCTTTCACGAACACAGGAAAAGTTATAGTAGAACTATGCAATCTACTAATTAAAAAATCTATTTTACGGGATGAACCTCAATAGGTCCATCTTGATAAGTTCCTTGTCCACCATTACCAATGGCGTAAATAGCTTTGCGAGCATGGTAACCATAAATGGTAACAACATCACCAACAACTAACATTTGAACACCCTCGCCCAACACAGCAGCCTCACCCAAGCCAAGTGAAACATCTGTATCGTTTGTTTTTTGCAAAGTAAGGATATCTCTGTACTCATTAGCAGCTACAATTACAGCACTTGCAGAAGTCGCAGCCCAATTACCTTTTGCCATATTATCTACTTCTTTTTTATTGTTAATGCTTTCAGTAGATTCCGATGCGGAGCTACTTCCTTCATTATACTGTCTCTACGTGACGCTGCTTTTTGACTCGGAGTTAGTAATTTAGATTTCTTTTTAGTTACAACCCTACCGGAATGAATTTTATCCACCCTTGCACGCTCAGCCTTCTTGGCTACTTTCTTCTTCCTTACATTAGCCATCTCAGTAATCTTACTGCTGGCAAATTGAGTAGCAAGGGTAGACATAACACTCATTATATTTCCTCGCCTTTGTACTCAATAGGATAGACTGAACCTGTATATCCACGCCTGAAAATATCTGCCTCTGTATCCCTATGTCCCATCTGCCCAAAATATTTAGCACCATTTTTCTTATCTCTCAAAACAGAATCAATTAAAAGTGCTTGGAAAGTTTGCGTATGAACACTAAATTCATCTACGGTACGACTTTCCGCCACAGCAAGACATGATTCTATATAAAGTTCAGATAACTTCATCCCCCCTAGCGGATATGGAAACGAATCAGATAAGGCACTATTATAAGCCTCATACTCATAAATCATCGTCCAATCTTCATCTGGCTCCGGGAAAAACAAAACCTCTTGTTTCTGGCCAGCCGAACCATCTGAACTCTTAAACCTAGTCGCTACATAATATGGTCCACCAGTTTGAAATGAATAAGTTCGCAATTGAAGAATCTTACTAACAGAAACTTCAATAACTGGTTTTCTATACTCCTCTGCCGGAAAATGAAACGGACCGACTAGGCGACCGAAATCATCCGGCAAATCATAATCAGATGTACCCGATACTATTGCGAGTGTAGTCGTGGGTTGTAGCCATGACCACTCATAACCAGATATACCCTCGCTGGTTGACGGTGGATAATAAACCCTCCGCACCCCTGACTGAACTATACTATCAATTAAAGATTCCTGGGATGTCGACCAACTGCCGCTGGTACGACCATATCCCAGGAAACCCCCCACTTCAACCTGTAATTCAGGGAACCCTATACTTAAGCTACTCTCTGCCATATACCAGGTTCCCTGAATTAAAATGAAAAATATACGTAACCCCGGAGCCGGAAGAGAACACGGCATCCGGGGTCTTAAATCCACTGAACGTGGACTTCCTTTTTTTAATCAACTAAACCGACGGAGGGCAAGCCCTCTTGCAAAACAGCAAGACATTGCAAGGGCGACGCCCCGCCAGTAATAGTCTGTATCGCATTCGCACATCCCTTACCAGTATTGCTTGCAGCCTTAAATGTCCCAGCAGTATAAGTGCATTCAAGGAGCGTCTCATCACCGATAGCAGCGCTCACACCAGTAGCAACACGAATAATACAAACACTACCAGGACCATTTACTTCTACTAAAGTTCCGGTTTTAGGAACAGTAACATCACAAGCGAGTACCCCAGCAAAATGAGCCTTATTATCGCTGCTAGGAAGTTCAATACGATTATAGCGTTCAGGAACAGAATCAGTAGCCGCCCCACCACTCCTGTTATAATCGTAATTATAGCACATACCCTGACCCTGATATAAGGTCTGAGCTGAACCCGTACCTTCTATCCAGAGCCAAAGGGTTTTAGTATTACCCTGCTTAATATAAGCATTAAGAGATTGATCCATTATTTTATTCCTTGATTGTTGAAATTAAATTGACATTAAACTTAGCCCGCAATTTGGGCGTACACAGATTGACGACGCAAGTTAGTACAAATCAACTCAAGAGTCACGTCAAGATCAATCCTTTTCACTAGATGCTTGCCTGGAACCATATAAGGTGCAGTCAAGTTTTCTTCCCATCCAGCTAGGACACCGACGGTAAGCCATTTCCAATCAAGCATGTAGACTGGATTTTCACCATCAGCATCCAACTTCGGAGCGTAAGTAATCGGCGTTCCCTTAAAGATCGTCGCACCATCCTTAGCTGCGAGATCATTCCCGAGATTCATATTCTGAGTTCGGAGAAGTTCCTCCATGAGACCAATAACAGTATCACCGACATAGATACCGTTCTTCATTGCAGTCAACTCGGGTTGCGAGTGAGAAACAGGAGAACGGAAATTCGTTTGACGCACACCCCTACGCATTTTGCGAACCAAATCTTCTATGGAAACTGACTCATAATCCGCAAACCAATTGGCCCAACGCTCTTGAATAGAGGTAAGAATATTGGCACGACCAACAGACTCATATCCCTCTGGATCAAGTCCGCCGAAAGACCCATCATCTCCATCTGAACCCTTTTGAACCCAGAAGGAAATACCATGAGGAGACTTGGTATCCGTTACCGATGGACTTCCCCACAAGAAACCTTCCATAATCTCGAAAAACGAAACCATCATAGCAACATAACGAGTAAACACAAGATCAACAATGGCTTTACCGCCACGCTGAAATGCTTTATCTCGCATGTCGTAAATGTAATGCGCATTGACATGGCGGGGCTGCACTTTACCCTCAACTAACGTATCGAGCATCTCAGTACCATCAGTCTGATACATACCCACAGCACGAGCGCTATGGTTATGATCGACTTGTATCTGAAATTCCCAATCGTTTCCGCCGTCAAATCTCTTTTGTTTTTCTTTCCACATTTCCCGAACTGCAACATGATCCGTAAGATCAGTTTGCATATCAAGAAAAGCGCCCTTCTTAACGAGATTCTGATATGTTGCAATTACAGCATCATCAATATCCGCAAATTGTAAAACATCCGCCATTTGTTTAATCCTGTTCTATCCCCCCGGAAAACAGACACACCACTTACTTAAGATTAAATCTCTTATCTAGCATCGCAGCAGTCTCATCCCTAGGGTCTTGACTTTGTTTAGTACCTCTACTGTTCGCTCGATTGATATGCTGAGAACCTTGTTTCTTCAGACTAGCAATGAGCTTCTTTTCACTTATCTGCTGATACTCTTCTTTAAGTACCAACCCTGCCGCCTCCTGAAATAACACTTCACGATTCGGCGCTTGTATCCCAGCTGCATTATAACCAGCCATCGAGATAGCCATTCGGTTAGCAATTTCCTCGCGCTTCGCACGTTGCGAACTCCCTGGAGCAAGCGAATCTATTTCACCTTCACCAAGAGCTTCCTGGAAATCCTTACCAAGTTTTTCTGTTTGTATATTAAACCAAGATGTCATTTCACGTGTTGAGGCATCTTGATTTACTACTTCTGACTGCTTCGTATAATCAACAGTCTGATTTCTTAGTTCTTTTAGTTCATCGTGCTGCTTCTTAACAACATCAACAAGGGCATCATACATCTTTATGGCTTCCGGCTCAAACTCTTCCGGGTCCATCTTAAGATTCTCAAATAGATCAACCTCTTCCTCTTCTGGTTTATTGGCTTCCTTAGCAGCATTGATACTCGCGGTAGCTTGTACTAATGCTCCCTCGCTAGGAAAATTCCTAACATCCCCATAGGGTATTCCAGCCTGTATTGCATTTGTTATAGCATCATTACCAATTAGTATCCGTTCCGGCTTTGAATCAGGCTTCTTTTCTGGCTTCTTACTGGAATCATCACCGGAACCAGCTTCGGAGTCGTCGTTCTCTTCACTAGCCTCTGAATCGCTTCCACCATCCGAGTCGTCTTTTGAATCGTCATCCAAATCACTTTCTGAATTTTCTTCTTGTTGATCTTCTGATTCATCCTTCGACTCCTCATCTGACTTATTACTCGACTCATTATCTGGCTTATCCTGCTCAACTGGGTCAGACTTTTGACTTTCTAATACGTCGTTAATAGCGGCATCAATTCCAGAAACTAATTCTTCGGATACTGGCATTTCTTTTCTTCTCTTCTAACAAAAGGAATCTTTATCGTGTAAGTTTCTCAATTTAAGAGCAGCCTTCCTATGTCCCGCACTTTCGTATACTGGATCGCCACTATTTGTTACGTCACAACGAAAACCATGCTTCTTATAGAAATTCCGCAATTCTCCAGCTTGATTGGGATTCACACCACTAGCATAACAAGTCATCGGCCAACCGGTCCCCGCCTTTCGTGGCCGATGCTCGGCAGTGTAATCCCTCTTCGCTACGCTGCCATCCTTAAAGCTAACTGATGCTGGCGCTTCCCCCACCCTAAAGGAGTGATCTTCTGTACGACCATCTTCCGTTGTATAGCAATACGTTAGCATCTTAAACTCCATCTATATTATACCATAGAAACAATAGGAAGTCAATACTTAAAGTAAAAACAACACAACCTGCTGCTAATAACCACCTTCTGATCCACCGCTAGACAGAAGCTGCTGAACTAAATCTGCTGATCCACCTTGAGCAGACCCAGACTGTGGTGCTTCGGGGCTAGACGGCGGAACTCCTGGCGTAGAGGAATCAGGACCACCACCCCCCTGCTGCATTAGCTGATCTGCAAAAGTAACATACTCTTTAACTTCTGGGGTATCAGAGAAACGTGAAACGTCACGCAGGATAGCCTGCACGTCAATCGTTCCCTGTTGCTGCTGAATCAGCGGTTGAAGAGGAATAATAAACTGACTTATAATAGCATTAAGTTTTTGTAATTTCAAATTCGGGGAATCATCCTGGAGGGAATAGACATCAATATCTAAATCAAAAAGTTCAAACTTCCCTTTCTTGGAATCTCTATTCCACTCAACAGGAATACTTATATCTGTCTCCGGAACTCTCTTTTCTAACTTACGTGTCTTAATAGGATTGTTCCATTCATACCAAGCCAACGAATAAAATACTTTCCTGATAGTACTAATGGTCTCCGCCGCCATATCCCGAAGCTGTACACTAGCAGCATCGCTAAGTAATCTATCTTGTCCAATTGTCTCAGACATGGGCGACAGTCCACCAAGGCTGTCCACATTGCCCTCGAAGTACGAAGATAAATCCTTAGTGATCGTATAGAATGCAAGTGTTCTGGGATTAACGCCGCCAGCCTGTAGCCTATCCGGCTGTTGCCCAGTCCACTTAATTCCATCACCATCCTTAGCATTCTTAAATGCTTCAACTGCATCATTATCACCATCAGTGAATCCAAGAACTGTCTTTTCGGAATCAGCTTGATTTCCTAATTTGCGAAGTACAGCATTACCTAAATCATTTAAGTCACGCCAATTTGCAACAGGAGGAAGGGGCATTATATTCCCCGGAACCATCGAGAACCCCAGAGTATGATACGGCCCACGTTCCGGACCCTCCCATTCCACTACATTAAGCAGTTCTCCATGCCTAACTCCGTATGTTAAAAGTAACTTCTCACTAGGAAGCCAAACATCGCGCAACCACACTCGATCCTTGAATACCTGTGGGGAACTTTGATTAGTAATTCCCTCCGCTCTTTTTTCTCCTGCTGGGCCTAGGATAGTATATTCATCTGATTTAAGATCACCCTTTCCCTGGTTACCCCACTTAGAATCCATTACCTCTTCGTAATCAAGCCAATAATCATTCCCTTCATATTGAATTAACTCCCTGCTTTTCGCAGACATATCACAGAAATAATCATCAAGTGTTACGTTATCAACAAAAGATTCTCCGTAAGAATGCCCGAGAACTTCACCAACCGTAGAGAGACCAATCTTCAAAACACCAATAGAAAAAAGAGCCTCCATAACAAACCTACGAAGTGTTCCCCCTAATTGTATTTCATTCGGAATCTGATTCAGTGCCAACTCAAAATCAGCAGCGGTTGCCTTGAGTTCATTATATTTAGTAGTTATCATAACCCTCGGGGCACGAGCAGCAAGTTGACGTACATAAATATCAACACCAACCTTCAGCATATTTACAGGCATGGGTCTATTGGAACCATTCTCGAAATAATGAAACCCAACATAGCTCTCTATGGCTTCAATACGCTTCCTGCGGGGAAATATTAACTGCTGATTAGACCAATCTATGCTTTTTTTCAAACTACTAAATTGATCTTTGTCTAATGGATTTAACGATTTTCGTCCTTGTGGCATCATCGCCCTTTCATAATCTATATAGGAAGTTTTATTTTATTTAATATAGCTCTATTGTTTATCCAATCAAAAACTCTAGCTTCACCATCATCTGTAATTCTAACGAAACTACATTTATTCTCAGCCCAGGTTCCGCAGTTATAAAGCCACGAACCAATGCGGCCGGATTTATGAGTATGGCCGCAAACTATTGTATCTACAGTTTGTAATCTACCTTTTAGTTTACGATTCATTTGTACAAGTAAACTAGGTTTACCTGTAACCCAATTACGTAAGCTACTTAGTTTTCCGAGTCGCCCTAATGTTTCCTGCTCAATTGTACGATATTTATTCGCCATCGGTCCGCCATTACGATCCTCTTTCATACCAGTGTAAATAGCTGAAATCCGGCCAATACCCGGATCGTCATTTTTACAATACGGATCAACATGATGGCCATGAATAAACTTAAATCGCTTATCACCCATATAAGTATGATAAGAATTACACATTCTATTAAAAAATGGATGTAATAGCCATCCTTCTTTGTTAATAAAATAACGAAGATCAGCATCATGGTTTCCTAAGACATACACTGCATTCATCCTAGCTAGTCGATCTAGGAGCCATATACGTTTTGTGAGAACTTTACTCATATTGGATTGCCATAGTTCAAAAAAATCACCCACAATAACAATTTCACCATCCATCTCTTCGACGTAATTTAGGAAAGCTATTAACTGATTTTCTCGATCATTGTGACCAAAAAAATTATCACGCCGCCCGCCATCACCCAGATGTAAATCACTAAAAGCAAAAAGTGGTTTCTTCTCAATCATTACTATCTCCAGGACTCGCTAAGTTCTCTTCCGGGTGTGGGTTCCTTCTTCTCCCGCATTTTATTTCGCCATGCCAAGCTCATAACTGGAACTTCTTGTTTCTGGTGAACTGTTCTTTGGACACGTTCTGACATCCCCTTGCAAGCCAACGCATCAGCCATAACTCTATCACCATGATTGGTTTTTGCCCCAGAAGGATCGGATTTACTCGCCGCACGAGCATGAACTACACCGCCATCTGGACTAAAAACATATTCGAGAGTCTCCTCTACTGCTAATTTAGAGTAATTTATACACTCGCCCTTTTCGAGTGCAGAACGATACCGCCCCATTAGTACCAATTTTGTTTCTTTAGTAGATGCCCAACCAGGAATATCGGATACCTTACCTTTAATTGACTCATCATTCCTTCTTAAATAAACATTAGAATAATGGAGTTCCATTACCCTACTACCAAATTGTCTCCCAACGCCATTGCTTTCCCAGATAATAAACGCATTACCAAGCCATCTTGCAATAGCTATAGATTGTATAGCAAACTGTTCGGGTTTAATGAAAGGATTAACGTATTCGAGTATTTTATCATGCTTCAGTGCGTTCCATCCAGAAGCACATGAATTAGAGGCTCCAGTACCAGCAGAAATATCATTTCCTAAAATTGTTTTATTATCTACAAGGGGATTGCCTTTTTTATCCAATAAACACCACAGCTTAAGGTTGCCCTTTGGATTTTCCCTAAATCTAATTGGATCACCAGTTGTTTCGTCATATTCAAGATCACCAATCACAATTGGTGGACGAGCGTACTTTCGTATTGCCTCATCTATTAAAGCCGCATTAAAATACTGATATCCACTACCAAGGTAATCAATATCTAATTCCTGACCAATCTCTTGTGAACTGGCGGCCCTCTCGCACTGAAGATCATACCACGGACTACGGAGCTTCCCATCTAATATGGGACTGTAATTTTCTGGGTATCCTTTCTTGTCAAGGATTTTTAATGAGCCATTTTCATCGGATGTATAAAGTCCCTTTGATTTAATGGGATGAAGCGACCAGTGCAGACGGAGCTTTTTTATATTCGTTTGAGTTAAATCAAAGAATGCATTTGCAACTCCCTGAGGAGTCGAATTAAATAAACGGCATTTCGTAGCATCCCTAGTTGCGGAAAGTATCCTATGTCCCATATCCACATCTGCAAACTCATCAAGCAATATAGCAGAACGTCTATCCCCACGAGCAAAACTCCCTGTAGTTGCTTCACCATCAATAATAGATTTATTCTCTGGATTCTCTATATGAGATTTCGTCCTATGTTCAATTCTACGAAAGCCTTTAGGCATTAACCACATAGGTAGATTATCAAGCAGGAAATCAAGCCTCTGAAATAGCGCCTTAGGGTTCCCTGTTTTATCAACGTACTCGTCATTCCTTGAACCAAGAAGAAAGTCGCGCCCACTCCTAAATCTCCAGCACCAGAAAATAGCCGCAAGTGTTATCCAGGACGCCCCCATATCACGACTCTTCTCAATAAGTAAGTCGTGATCGTTTATAGCGCTAATTATTTCCAGTACACCCTCTTCCTGGAATGGATACAAAATAAACGGTAACTTAGAAAACGGTTCCCTTCTTGTATCATGTGTATAAGTAAATCCATTTATAAAAAACAGTGGGTCTCTCGAACAAGCGTCCTTTATAACATCCACATAAGATGGATCATCTAATACCTTCCTATGAATCTTTGCTCTCCATCTCAGGTTAGCACAGACTCCTTTCGGAACATGAGAGTTAAATGGTGTTGAGACCTTCATTAAATTTACCCAGGCACAGGGGATTACAAAAGAACATCCATTTATCTACTTTTCTCCTGTTGCTCATCATACCTGGATCAACAACACTAATTCCACATCCACCTGCACAAATACCAGACTGGTCAGTGCGCGCACACGTCCTACCGAGTGATTTTCCGCAATAGTCGCATGTCGCAACAAGCTCAACTACTTCCTTCTTCTTTTTTATCTTACGTCTTGTGTATTTCCTCTTCGCCATGAAATTTTTCCCAACATTTTACATTACAGAAAAACTTATAATCTAAACCGCCCTTAATAAACATACTTACAACTGAAATTCCACTTATCTTGGCGCGAACTGCCGAAGCCGCAGTACGATCACACTTTATACCTAATGGATTACCGCAGAAGTCGCAGTGAGTTGTTGTCTCTTTCATGGATTATTTCCCTAAGTCTGATAATCTCGTTCTCTAATTCCACTCTTTTTTCACGGGCGCGCATTCTGTCATAAGCATGACCACGCTTCTCTCTTTCTCTTTCGTCTGCTTCTTCCCTCATCAGAGTACACCAAGTTCCCACTATTCGCTCTCCTCTTCTACGGATTCTAATTCCGCTAACATCATATCAATCTCTGCAATGCTACGCTTCCCTGACTTCTTGGCGTTCCTTGAATCTTCCGATTCAGAATCACCCCTCATTTCAACTTGATTAACCTTACCAAGGAAATCTTTAGGTTCTTCTTTAGCTAATTCATAAAGATACCAAGCAGCATCACACGGGCAAGAGAGAGGATCATTACCTGTACGACGGAAAGTTCCGGCGTTATCTAGCGCCCATTGGAGACTTTGACGGTAAGGTTGCTTTTTCCCTTCACAAATTACTTCACTTATGTCTTTACTTTTAGACTCGCCAAATTTCCTTATTTGGGGATGCGAATCTGGGTTTGGATCGAAGGCAGATAGATCATATTCCCTGAAGAATCTAAACAGACAGGTATAATCCTTAGAGGCTTGGACAACGGCCTGGGCATGGGTATACCCCGCACCTTCACTAGATTCAAGTTCAGCAACCCTTTTAATCCACGCTTCATATTTTGGCCGTTCCTTACCGGAGTCTTGTCTCCAAAGAAACTTCTTGACACGTGTAGCAAACTCAGTAATACTGCGATTAGGTCTCGTGGGTTTCTTAGTAGCCTCAGTTTCGGCAGGAAATTTAATTGACATTTTTTTTTCCAAGAGCTTGTGGTGGGACTTGGACCCACAACCCGTTAATTACAAATCAACTGCTCTTCCAATTGAGCTACACAAGCGATACCTATTCCTTTATTATACCCTAAATCACCCTGGAAATATATACCCCTTAATGGTTAATTGCATTAAGTGCATTCTTTCGTCGAACAGCAGTCGTAAGTCCCTTAGGGCGTTTAGCTTTCTTACATAAACCAAATGCAATTAAACCACCCCAGCAATCACTACCTCTTTGTACTCGACGTAATAGTCGATAATAACACGTTTTGCAAAGACCACGAGCTATAACCTCACCGTGACAACCCTTAGTTAAGCACTCCATTACTTATCCTTGCGTTTTAAGGCAGCACGAATACGTGACCATGTTACAGTAATCGGAAGTCCCTCTTTGGAATAAACCCATAATCCTGTATTATCTTCCCATATACCTGCATCTTCTCTTACTTTGCCACGAGTAATTACCCTATGCGGTTTAGTTCTTAGGTCTTTATTCGCCATTATAAATCTCCTTCTTCTCTATTAAGTTTATGTAGTGCTTTATTATCATTAAGTTTACGCAATGCTTTAGTAAATGCACCATGACCACTCGGTTTATGCTGTGGTTTATCAGCAAGTCCGGCATCTTCCAAATACCCCCATGTAATACAAGTTTTCTTAATAGAAGCAACAGCAGCTTGGTAGCAAATCGGACACAGACCGCGAATCTTTCCAGATGCGTTACATCCATCAATTAAGCACTTCATTTGTGCCCCCTTCCATTTGAATGGTATTTCCTTCATTACTATATTGTATCATACATTAAAGTAAATGTCAAGAATAATCCTATTATTATCTCAGGATACCATAATGATGTCCTCTTACGCCCGAGGCCGAATTATTGTATTTTTGTTGTTTATATCGGGGGAGTAGTTCCCACCTGAAAAAATAGAGTCCTGGCACGTCCGATTAATCGATCAAGTTGTTAGAGTCAACGAAATGATCGCACCATTCGGGGGAGGGTGGTCCTATACCATCGGTCGTCGGGGGGTCCGTTTGCATTGGAACAGCATTATTTGGCGGGTCTCGTAAGACCCCCTAAGGGAGTATTGTGGGAAAACCGAGGGGGGTATTGCGTGACCCGCCAAGACTTCCCGTTCCAATGTAATTGAACCCCCCATGATAAGAGCTAGTACATACCCCCCGCTCTTAAGTATATAGTATAGTAGTAGTTAGTAGTAGTAGTAGTATAGTATAGTTAGGGGGTTAGTATCCTTGACTTCCCTAGTGTAGGTAATATCGTTTTTCTCTTTTTTAGGAGATTATTAGGGTCTATTCCCTCTTTATATCCTAAAATACGATTTCTACAGGTCTGGCAAAAGATGGGTAAACACCCCCTAAAGTAAATATATGTATTTTTTTTATGACTTCCATTAGAGGGATATACTTACGTTCGCAGTTTTAGTGTGACGGAGAGGTCGAGCTAAGTATATACATAGAGGGGCCTACCTGCCGATCAGGATTCGGCTTCAGGGTTTATGGGGCCCCCTGGGGGTATGCTCTATATGCTCACCCATGCTCATAAATATGCCCACTGTAGAGAGTTATGGCCCATGACGGCTCGTCATGGGCCTATGTGCGTGTGCATACACCACCCATGTACTACCTCAAGGGGGG
>SDBU01003985.1_pt1 | contig 18446 bp, 15 predicted proteins | sample 2277071 | NCBI WGS metagenome assembly SDBU01 (sample SAMN10397929, study PRJNA504765) | marine sediment metagenome | isolation source: marine sediment core GS08_GC12, 126 cmbsf | place: Arctic Ocean: Gakkel Ridge, Loki's castle | collected 2008 | reverse complement strand
AGATGCGTAAATTTGCGCTGATATTCAAAATTGTATTAAAATCATTAAAACAAGGAGAGAAACTATAATGAAAAAAGTAAAGTTAGGAATTATTGGTTGCGGAATTGCCGCTCAAAGTTTACATTGGCCTGCATTACAAAAACTAAAAGATGAATTCGAAATTACAGCTATTTGTAATCATACTGAAAAAAAAGCCAAAGATTTTTCTAAAATATTAGGTGGGGTACCCTATGTTCTTGATTATCACCATCTTCTAAAAAGATCTGATGTAGAAGCCGTAGATATAGTTCTTCCTATTCAGCTTAACTATCAAGTTACCAAGGATGCCTTGGAAGCCGGTAAACACGTGATAGTGGAAAAGCCTTTAGCTGTTAATTTGTCAGAAGCTAAAATGATGTTAGATTTTGAAGATAAATATTCCCTGGTTATGATGGTAGCTGAAAATTACCGTTATCGCTCCATCTTTCACCGGGTTAAAAGTTATTTAAATCAAGGTAAAATTGGAGAGCCTTATGCGGTATTTTGGAATGGGTTTACTCTAAGTACTTTGAAGAACAATAAATATGCTCAAACTAAATGGCGTAGAAATCACCAATATAAAGGAGGATTTGTTACTGATGCAGGAATTCATTGTATAGCAGCTTTGAGAGATATGTTCGGTAATATTAATCATGGGATTGCTTTTACCAAGAGGGTGAATTCTAATATTGGCGAAATGGATTCTATGAGTTTTCAATTCCGCACAGATAAAAATATTTACGGGGTACTTAATGCGTTTTATAGTTCAAAAGGTTATGAACAAGATAGTATTTTAATTTCTGGCTCAGAAGGAAGTATCTTGATTGAAAATAATAAACTTACTTTGAGAAGCGAAGAGGGGATAACCTTTGAGGAAGTAATAGAAGATGACCAGGGGTATAAAGAAGAGTTTGAAGATTTTTATAGAGGAATACGTTTAGGAAAAAAAGTAAAAAGTTCATTTTACGAAGGATATAAGGATTTGCAGGTGATTATGGGAGCTATAAATTCTACGAATAAATGGAAAAACTTAGAATTAAAAATAACTTAAAATAAAATATAAAGTTATATTTTTTAAAATATTATTATAGTAAAATATTTGACAACTAAAATAGATTAATATATACTTAACATGTTCAGCATATATTAATCTATTTTAGTTTGTAGGAAAAAATAATATTTTCCCTAATGTAAGGAGAGACCAAATATGAAGGCTCCTCTAAAAGGTGACCATTACTTAGGTCTACAGATTAGAAAAAAAAGAGAACAAATGGGAATTGCTCTTACTAAAGCAGCAAAAAAAATAAACATTAGCCCTAGCTTTCTCTCTCAAATTGAAAGAGGAATTGTATCTCCTTCTATAAGTACCCTTCGTGCTGTTGCTGATTATTTAGATACCCCTATAGGTGTTTTGTTAAACGAGAGTATAAGTAAGGAAAATTTCGCGATTATTAGGAAAGATAATAAAAGACATCCTATAATAAGGGGGAAAGGAGTTAGATTTCATATACTATCACCCAGTAACTCTAATCTGGAATTTATGTACGATGAATATGAGGTCAATTCTTCTACGGGGGATAAATTATATCAGCACGATGGAGAAGAATGTGGTTTTGTTTTAGAAGGTAAATTAGAAGTTAACCTAAATGGTAAAAAATTTATTTTAAATGAGGGAGATTCTATATGGTTTCAATCTACTATTCCTCATAAAATGAAAAATATATCTAATAAAAAAACCATAACTCTCTGGGTGGATACTCCTCCAAGATTCTAAATTTTTGATTAAATAGCAATAAAAAACAGTCAACAAAATATTTTTTAATTTGTAATTGTAATGACTAATAAGTTTAACTTTTTGTACTTTTACTATGGAAAAAAGACTGGTCTTTGTTTTGGAATTTTGCTTGGCTTTTAGGAGCATAGAAGAGTAATGGTGATATTTAAGTGGAATGAATCATTGATACGAAAATAATTAAGATGATAAAATTTGTATCCTTTTAACAATTAGATGGGGAGAGTTTCACAAAATTAATAGAGCAAGAAAAAGGCTTTTACTTTCACTTTTTTGGATTAGCAGAAAAGGGGATTTTAAGATTCCAAGGGTTTCTAAACTATTAGTAGATGGGGTTTTTCGTAGAAGAGCGAGGTTTTAAAATTGAATGTTTAAAAACCTTTTTCCACGAAAACTTTTTCTAAATTTTGTGAACGAAAAAATATTGCTAAAAAAGGAGGTGCTATTTACCGTAAGTAATGTTACTAATCTAAATTAAATCTAAACGTAAAAAATAAAAAGGAGTATAAAAATGATAATAAAGAAATTTAAAATTACGTTATTAGTAGTGTTAATAATTGGAGTATCTTTATTTTCTTTTAGCGGGTTCGCGGCTGAAAATGAAATAGTATTTGGACTTTCTGGAAGAACTTTAGAACATGCTGTTCATCAAATGTATGCAAATATTCCTCAAGAACTTGCAAAAAAAGATGGTTATAAAATGTTTTTTGCTTCAGCAGATTTAGATCCGGCAAAACAAGCTGCCGATTTAGAAGATATGCTCTCTAAGGGCGCCAACGTGTTTATTCTTGTAACACAAAACAAGCAGCAAATTGTGCCGTCAGTTAATAAGATTAACGAAAAAGGATTTCCCGTGGTAGCTTTAGATACTACACCAGCCGGGGGTAACTTCATATTTATTGGTGCAAATACAGTTCTTTCGGGAGAATTGACCGGAGAGTACATCTTCAGTAAACTGAATGGAAGCGGAAAAGTTTTTTTCATTGTTGGTGATCCTGCTCATGAATATGCAATTAGATTTACAAACGGATGGAAAAATATACTAAAAAATTATCCCGATATTGAAGTTGTTGCTGAACAAGGTGCGTGGTGGCAGACGGATAAGGCATTGAAGCTTGTGGAAGATTTACTGTTAGTTAATCCGGATGTTAAAGCTATATTAACTAACAACGATCTTATGGCAATAGGAGCAATTGAGGCACTTAAAGAAGCCGGATATAAACCCGGCGAAGTATTAGTAAGTGGTGGTGATGGAGATAAAGCAGCTCTTAAACTTATTAAAGAGGGATGGCTTACCGTTACTATAGACAAAATGCCAGATCTTGAAGCAACAACAGCCTACGAAACTGCACTTGCACTAGCAAAGGGTGAAAAAATTGAAGGAGTTTTGTATAGTGTAGGAGGACCGCAGATTTTAACCGAAGTTTTATTAGTAGATAAAGATAATGTAGATACAAGACCTGGCTATTAATACTTTAAAAATTGTATTAATTAACATTAACCATGAAGCAGTTCTACCTTTTAAGGTGGACTGCTTCATGGACTAAAAGTAAAAGTCTTTTTGAGTAAGGTCATTATATTATATTTTTAGTTACTTCTGTTTCATCTTGAGATTAACACAAAAGAGGTTTTAAAAATTTAATGGGCTTCTAAACTGATATTATATAAGTGTTTGCAAGGCTGAAGTAAATTTTTAAAATTAGAAGCCACCAACTTTTTAGCAAATACTTTTGAATTTTGTAAACGATAAAAAGAGATATGAGGTTAGGATTATGATAGCATTAGTTAAAACACATTCAGGACCAGGAAATGTTAAATTAAAAGAAGTTAATGAACCAACTCCAGGTTTTGGACAAGTTAAAATAGCTGTTAAATATTGTGGTATATGTGGAACTGATTTAAAAATAAAAAAAGGTCTTGCGCCTTCAAACCCTCCAGTAATTTTAGGACATGAATTTTGTGGGGAGGTCCATGAAATTGGTGAGGGCGTAAAAAATATTAAAGAAGGGGATAGGGTAGTTTCAGAAACAATGGCTTATAGTTGTGGTTCATGTAAATATTGTCAAACTGGAAATTATATGATGTGTGACAATCGTTTATCTGCAGGATATGGTGTTGACGGAGGGTTTGCGGAGTTTTGTGTTATAAGAGAAGGAGCTCTGCATAAATTACCAGATAATGTATCCTTTGAACTAGGGGCACTTGCAGAGCCATTAGCTGTATGTGTTCATTTTGTAATCGAACTTTCTAAACTCAAATTAGGGGAATTTGTTCTAGTTTCAGGTACGGGAACAATCGGACTTTTAGCAGCATTTGTTGCGAAAAAAGCCGGTGCACATGTCATTTTAGCAGGTATGTCATGTGATGCTAAACGACTGAAAATTGGTAAGGAAATGGGAATTGATGAGGTAGTAAATGTTGAAGAAGAAAATTTACTATCAGTTGTTAAAGAGATAACAGCAGGATATGGTGTTGATAAAGCTTTTGAATGTGCTGGCGCAGTTGCTTCTGTCCAAAATTGCATTCAATCATTGCGAAAATGTGGAGTCTTAACGCAAGTTGGATTGGTTGAAAAGTTAGTTCCCACAGATTTTAATCAAATAAGTAGAAAACAATTAAAAATTATTGGTTCATTTGCACATAATTGGGCAAATTGGGAAACCAGTATCCACCTTCTAAAAAACTTCGGTGATATAATATCAAAGATTATATCAGATAAACGACCTCTTGAAGACTGGAGGGAAGCTTTTAAAGAAATGGAGAATAGAAAAGCCATTAAAATCCTACTATATCCTCATTAGGTTTTAAAAATTGAAGAGAGACACAGAAGGAATAATTATTATAGACGATAAAGGTGATATTTTTGTATTATTACAAAAAACCTTAGTTAATATTATATTATTTATATCCTTAAAATTAATTTTTTAATTTAAAAATGCATTTTTCCTGAGGACTGGTTGTTTGTATTGGAAGGCATATAAGGTTAAAAAAATCACCTCTTACTCTAAAAAAGTCAATAAAATGGAACCAATCAATTGCTTTCATTAAAAATTTTGTTAAGTAAGAGCTTGGAAAATAGAGATGATTGATAAAATAAAAGTGTTCGGAAATTCTTATAAAAAAAACTTTTTTAGATTTTCAAAATGCTTAAATAGTATTATAATGTCTATAGCAACATGTTAAAAAATTATGGAGGTGATTTTAATGACCAGTATTACAGATAATAAATCAAGAACAGAACGATTAAGAGAACAAATGATTAACTTTATACCGAGGTTATGCCCCGAAAGAATAAAAATATATACACGTGTGTTTAAAGAAACTGAAACAGAAGTAATGATTATCAGAAGGGCAAAGGCTTTGGCAAAAGTTTTAGAAGAAATGACGATTTATATTTTAGATGATGAATTGATTGTGGGAAATCAGGCCAGTACACCAGTTTCAGCACCGATATTTCCAGAAACTGAGGGTGTATACGCAAAAAAAACAATAGATTATATTGAAACTAGAGCGCAAGACCCCTTTTTAGTTTCCAAAGCTGCAAAAAAAGAAATTCAAGAACTATTAAACTACTGGCAGGGGAAAGTTCTTGAAGAGCATGTAATGTCTCAACTTCCCGAGGAAGAGAGAAATTTAGTAAATAGAGAAGCAAAAGTCATTAATCCCGAGATTCATTTAAGAGGCGGAATCGGTCATTTTGTTCCAGGATATAGAAAAATACTTTCGATTGGCTTTCAGGGAATCATTGATGATGTTTCAGAAAAATTAAAAAAACTTGAATACTCTAACCCTGAGGATATTGATAAGATTAATTTTTACACAGCAGTGAAAATTGTTTCAAAGGGAATTTGTCGATTTGCCGAGAGATTTAGTGAATTAGCAGCAAAAATGGCTGAAAAAGCATCAGATAAGGAAAAAGCCAAGGATCTAAAGGAAATTAGTGAGATATGTAAACGTGTTCCTCGATATTCTGCAAGGAGTTTTCATGAAGCATTTCAATCTATTTGGTTACAACAAGTTGTAATTCAAATTGAATCGAACGGAATGGGGGTTTCGCCTGGTAGAATTGACCAACTTCTATGGCCGTATTATGAAAAAGAAAAAAAATCAGACAAATTTAACAAAGCTCGTTTACAAGAAATAATAGATTCGTATTGGATAAAAATCGAAGAAATAAAGAGGCTCTACGATGATGATTGTGCGCGTTCTTTCGCGGGTTATACCACTGAACTTAATAATAGTATCGGAGGAGTAACCAGAGATGGGAGAGATGCGACCAATGAATTGTCTTACATGTTTTTAGATGCTGAAAAGAGAATAGGATTGGCTCATCCCAATATAACAGTTAGAATCCACAAAGATACACCCGAGGAATTTTTAATAAAAGCTTTAGAGGTTGTACGTTTAGGGAGAGGAAAACCACAATTCGCGAATGATGAATCTTCAATTCCGTCTATGTTGAATCGCGGAGTATCCCTTGAAGATGCACGAGACTACGGTTTTGTTGGTTGTGTAGAGCCAGGTGTCCAGGGAAGCTATTATGGTTGGTCAAATGGTTCGATGTTTAATTTGGGCAAGTGTCTTGAATTGGCATTATATAACGGTGTTTGTATGTTATCCGGAGAGAAAATTGGGCCTTCAACAGGGAACCCGGAAGATTTTGAAAACTTAGAAGATGTTATCTCAGCGTATAAACAACAGGTTGCATATTTTGTTAAAAAAATGGTTAATATTTTAAATGTAATTGATATTTGCCACCGAAATTTATGCCCCGTACCTTATGCTTCAATACTTGTTAATGATTGTCTTGAAAGAGGTGTTGGGGCGAGCTCGGGTGGTGCCCGGTACAGTTTTACTGGTGCTCAAGGGGTAGGTGTCTCAGATGTAGCAGATTCACTATCAGTAATTCAGACTTTAGTTTTTGAACAAAAGCAAATGACCATGGGAGAATTATTAAAAATTGTTAAAGAGGATTTTGAGGGACATGAAGCTTTCAGAAAAAGCCTGTTTGAAAAAGTTCCTCGATACGGCAATGATGATGATAGAGTCGACTTAATTGCACGGGAGGTAGCTAGGATTTATTGTAAAGAAGTTGAAAAATATAATAATCCCCGCGGGGGGCAATTCCACCCTGGCCTCTATCCCGTTTCCGCACATGTTCCTATGGGACATTCGGTAGCCGCTCTTCCTAGCGGTAAAAAATCTAAAGCTCCATTAGCAGATGGTTTATCACCTACACATGGGAGCGATAAGAATGGTCCTACTGCTATCATTAAATCTGTGGCAAAAATTGATCATATTCTTGCCTCTAACGGGACCTTACTTAATCAAAAATTTCATCCGTCTTCAGTTCAGACAGAACGAGATCTTTATAAGTGGGCTCAGTTAATTAGGACTTTCTTTGATTTGAAAGGTAATCATATCCAATACAATATTGTAGATACTGCAACTTTAAGAAACGCACAAAAGAATCCAGAGCAATACCGCAGCCTTGTAATTAGGGTAGCTGGATACAGTGCTTTCTTTGTGCAATTAGACAAGGAAGTACAAAATGATATTATCGAAAGGACTGAACTTTCCTTAGTATAAGGCAATATAACAAAACAATGTCTTCGTCTTCAATTCGATAAAAAATGTAGCGGAGATATTGCTTTTTTAGACAGAATAGTTTAGTGTAATTAATTTATGGGGGTATTTGTGACTTTTTTTAAAAAATCAATAAAGGGTATTGTTTTCAACATACAAAAATATTCGATTCATGATGGACCGGGAATTAGAACAGTAGTTTTTCTCAAAGGGTGTCCTTTAAAATGCGAGTGGTGTTCTAATCCTGAGTCTAATCAAACCGACATAGAAATCATGTATAACAGAGAAATATGTATGCTATGCAAACAATGCATTTCGGTTTGCACAATCGATGCGTTAAAATTAGACGAAGAAAATCAATTCATTAACATTGATCGTATTGAATGTAATAAATGCGGAAAATGTGTAGAAATTTGTCCATCCGGAGCATTGACTTTGGCCGGTAGATATATGTCAGTAGAAGAAGTGCTACAGGAAGTAAAAAAAGACATATTATTTTATCGTAAATCCGGTGGCGGCATTACACTATCTGGAGGAGAACCGGGAAGCCAACCTGATTTCTCTGAAGCAATTCTTAAATCAGTATACTCAATGGGAGTACATACGGCTATAGAGACTTGCGGATATTACAGTTATAAAATTTTAAAGAGACTGGCAAAATGGACAGATTTATTTTTATATGATATCAAACATGTAAATGATTTAATGCATATTCATGGTACAGGTGTTTCAAATAAATTAATACTTAATAATTTTAGAAAGTTGATTGAAAACAAAGCTTCTGTAATAGTTCGAATTCCTGTTATTCCGGGATTTAATGCAACCAAGAAAGATATATGGCTCATATGTCAATTTTTATCGAAAATTGATGGTTTTAAAGAAATACATTTGCTTCCTTATCATAGGTTGGGGAATTCAAAGGTTATAAGCTTGGGTAAAGCAAAAAAGATAGAAAGAAAGCCTCTTTCAGGGAAAGAATTACTCGATCTAAAAGAAGTAGTAGCACAATTTGGATTTAAAGTACAAATAGGAGGTTAATCCTTTTACAGGCCTATAAATAAAATACATGCTTAGAATAATCGGTTTTTAATTAAGAATATGAAGATTAAGCTTTGTAAAATTTAAAAGAATAATTAAGTGAGGTATATTAGTAAAAATGAAAATAGAAAGTTTAGCATTAAAAAGAAAGCTTGATGGTGTTTATAGCTTTTTGTGGAGTAGAGGCATTGAACGGCAGGCTAGTTTATTAATAGGCCTTATAATTTTAGTTATTTTTATGTCTCTTTCTTCACCTCATTTCCTATCCTGGAGAAATTTTGTTCATCTTAGCAGAAATATTGCAATTTCAGGTATTTTCGCTATTGGTATGACTTTGGTTATACTAACCGGTGAAATTGATTTATCAATTGTTTCGACTATTTCATTCTCGGGTTTGCTTTTGGTAGGAGTTTCTCAAAAATATGGGATATTTTTGGGAATAGTTGCATGTTTATCGTCTGGAATTATTATAGGAACTATCAACGGTTTACTGGTAACCAAAGGGAAAATACCTTCTTTTGCTGCTACATTGGCAACAATGCTTTTAGTGCTAGGAACTGCAATGTTATATAGTGGTGGTTCCCCAATTATAGGTCTTCCGGATGGATTTCGGCAACTTGGCAGAGGCCTAATAAGAGGAATTCCTGTTCCGGTTTTTATATTTATTGTAATTCTAATTGCAAGTAATTTTTTATTTAAATTAAAAATTGGTAGTTATATATATGCAGTTGGAGGCAACATCAATGCTGCCAGATTGAGCGGAATCAATGTGGGAAAAGTAAAAATATTTGTATTTATAGTGATGGGATTCTTGGCCTCTTTTGGCTCTATGATATTAACAACCAGAACTAATACGGCTACCATTTATATGGGAAATGGCAAAGAATTAGAAGCCATTGCCGCCACAGTTGTTGGTGGCACATTATTAGGCGGAGGCATTGGAAATGTATGGGGGACTTTATTGGGAGTGACTATATTTACGATTATTAATACTGGATTAAATCTATTAGGAGTTCCATCCGATTTTCAGTTTGTTGCTAGAGGATTAATTATAATTTTAGCTCTATTAACTCAAATATCTCAAAAAAATATCAAAAGATAATACACAAATTGATTGAGGAGGTTTTAATGCAAAAAAAACAAAATAGGTTCAGATTAATTTTGGAAAAGATAAGTCATATTTCTGGACTTTGGACGGCATTGATTTTAATATTTATTTTAATTAGAATTACTAACCCAAGTTTTTTTACAATGAATAATCTGTTAAACGTTGCAAGACAACTTTCGATTAAAGGAGTTCTTTCTTTAGGTATGTTACTGGTAATATTAAATGGTGAAATTGACCTTTCTATTGGTGCTGTTTTAAGTGTTACGGGTCTTTTTGCAGCTGCTGCGCAAAATGCAGGTCTAAACTTATTCTATTCAATATTATTTAGTCTTGGCGCAGGTGCGTTAATAGGCTTTTTTATGGGAGTATTAGTTGTTAAAAGAAATTTACCATCGTTTATAGTTACCTTAGCAGCAATGATTGTTTTACGAGGTTATGCAATGATTTTTTCTAAAAATGAACCAGCAATAGCAGGTTTATATGATTCATTTAAGGTAGTAGGTCAAGGGAGTATTTTAGGTATTCCTATTCCCGTTATTATATTTATAGTTGTTACTATCATATTTCATTTTCTATTGTCTTCTACTAGTTTTGGAGTAAAGATGTACGCAACCGGAAGTAATAAAGAAGCTGCAATATTTTCAGGTATAAAAACCGATAATATAAAAATATGGGTTTTTATTATAATGGGACTTGCTTCTGCCCTGGCTGGATTAATTTTAACAGCTCGGTTAGGAGCCGCAGACTCAAAGATGGGTGAGTTATATGAATTAGACGCTATTGCAGCAGTAATTGTTGGGGGTACTCTCTTTTCAGGGGGGGTTGGTAGTGTTTCAAAACTACTTCCCGGAATTATTATTTTAGGTATTTTGCCCAACGTTTTAAATATGTTTGAAATCTCCCCTTACTTTCAGTACCACGCGCGCGGACTGATAATAATTTTAGCCTATCTCTTGAATACACAAAAATTTAGACTAAAACGAAAACGAAAAATTAGTGTCAGCACTAGTTGATTATAATAACTTTCTACTATTAATTTTGAGCGGAGGAACTAAATATGGGTTCAAAAAATATACCTCTTCTAAAAATGGAAGAGATATCCAAAGCTTTTTATGGAACACAAGCACTTGATAAAGTAAATTTGGTTGTTGACAAGGGAGAAGTACATGGTTTAATTGGAGAAAATGGAGCTGGCAAATCAACCCTAATTAAGATATTAGCAGGAGCAGAAATTAAAGATTCAGGCCAAATATTTTTTAAAGGAGAGGAGGTTGATTTTAAAAATCCATTATCAGCTCTGCATGCCGGAATAGCTGTAATTTATCAAGAACTTAGCCTTGCTCCTAATATGAGGGTTTGTGAAAATATATTTTTAGGACACGAACCAACTTCTGACAGGTGGAAAACGAAATTAGACTTAAGTAAAATGAAGAAATTAACTGAAGTTCGATTAGAAGAAATGGGAACTATCATTAATCCCATGGCATTCGTTTTTAGTCTTAATACAAGTGAACAACAGATTACTGAAATAGCTCGAGCTCTGGAATCTAATGCAGATATAATTGTAATGGATGAGCCAACATCAGCCTTATCTAGTCAGGAAGTTGAAAAATTGTTTAATATAATCAGAGAACTTAAGGCAGCAGGAAAAACAATTATTTACATATCTCATCGACTCGAAGAGCTTATTGAAATTTCAGATAATATAACTATTTTACGTGACGGTAGAACGATTAGTACTGTGAAAACAGAGGAAATAAGCATACCAAAGATAGCCAGGATGATGGTAGGAGATTCTTTAAAAGAAGAAGAAAAGAAAAATACAAAGATAAATTTTAACGACAAGATATTAGAAGTTAAAAACTTATCCAGAAATTTATCGGTAGGACAAAATTTTCAGAATGTCTCTTTTTCATTGTATAAAGGTGAAATATTGGGAATAACCGGCCTTATGGGAGCAGGTAAAACGGAATTGGCAAGGATTTTATTTGGAATAGATCCATTTAAAAAAGGTCAGATATTCCTGGATAATCATTCTATTAAACCAAAATCTTCAACTGATGCCCTAAAACTAGGCATTGGATTGGTTCCCGAAGACAGACAGAGGCAAGGATTATTAACTAATCGTCCATTAATCGAGAACCTTTCAATTTGTTCTTTGGATTTATTAAGTAATTTTGGCGTCTTGATAAAAAAGAGGGTATACAAAAAATGTAATAATATCATATCACAACTTGATATTAAAACTTCAGGTATTGAACAAATCGTTTCCGGGTTAAGCGGGGGAAATCAGCAGAAGGTGGTTGTTGGGAAATGGCTTATTAAAAATATGCGAGTTCTTATTTTTGATGAACCTACTCGAGGTATAGATGTCGGAGCGAAGCCTAAGATTCATAATATTATTAGAAGACTTGCTGATGAGGGTGTTGGAATAATCTTAATCTCTTCCGAAATTCCCGAAATATGTAGAATTTGCGATAGCGTACTTGTTTTATATAAGGGCAGAGTTTCCGGGAAATATTCTTATCCCAACGTAAAAGAAAAAGATGTTTTTTCATCTGTTTTGGGTAATAAGGTATGAAAAATATTCTTATAGCATACGTAAAAATAAGGATTTAGAAGAATTTTTTCTTTATTTCCCTATTTAAGCGCAGTTAAAAAAATAAACAGTCAGCTACTAAGCACTATAGGCTAAAGTAATTGGCAGTAAGATTCATTCTTTCAACAATATTTTTTATAAAGTTAAGGAAGGAATGAAGAAAGATTAACTCTATTTACGAGGTAATATTACAGTAAAATTAAATAATTTTATTAATCGGAAGTAAGCCTTGAAAATTAAAATGAGTAATTTAAATATAACTTTAAAATTATTTGGCGGTTTAGATAAATATATCAAAGATTATAACCACGAAAAGGGAGCATCGTTACGTCTGGATTCAAATCAAGCAGTGATCGATGTTGCAAAAAAAATAGGAATACCAACTAATAGAATAAGCCTAGTGCTCATAAACGATAATACTGCTACTTTAAATTGTATAATAAAAAATAATGATATTATTAAAATATTTCCTCAAATAGGGGGAGGATAAAAAGGAGGAGGAAAATGGTACCTGGTTACTTTATGAAAATTGCAGAGATAAATTTAAATACTGAAGAAATTAACTTGATATCATTAGAAAAAAAAGAAGTCATGAAATTTATTGGTGGAAGTGGGTTAGGTGCAAAATTATTGTATGATTACACTGATAATAAAACAGATCCTTTGAGCGGTGAGAATGTGTTGATTTTTATGACCGGACCTTTGACTGGAACGAAAACATTTTCTTCTGATCGTTTTGAAGTAATAACAAAATCTCCTTTAACTGGTATTTATACAGAATCTGATTGTGGAGGTAAATGGGGAGAAGGATTGAAAAAATGTGGATTTGATGGAATTGTCATTAAAGGAAAGGCAAAAAAACCGGTCTATATTGCCATAAAGGATGAAGAGATTAAAATAGAAGATGCTTCTGATTTATGGGGCAAGGATACTTTTACAACTGACACTTTAATAAAGAAGGAAATGGGTCCGAATTCGCATGTAGTATGTATCGGCAAAGCAGGGGAAAATTTAGTTAAATTTGCGTGTATTATTAATGAAGGCAAACATGGGCGTGCTGCAGGTAGAGCCGGAGTTGGAGCAGTAATGGGTTCTAAGAAACTCAAAGGTATTGGGGTATTAGGAACTAAAGAAGTTAAAATTGCTCACGAACAAGAATTTAATCAGTTTATTAAAGGTTTGACCCCTAGTATGATCGAGCAAACTGAGGCTTTAAGAAGGTATGGAACTTCAAATGGAGTGGAATATTGTGAATCGGTAGGGGATTTACCAATTAAAAATTGGCATCAAGGAAGCTGGAAAGGAGCAAAAAAAATATCCGGGCAATTTATGGCAAAAACTGTTTTAAAGAAGAATTATTATTGTGGCAGATGTGTTATTGGTTGTGGTAGAACTGTAGAGATAACCACGGGAAAATATAAGATTGAAGAAGGCGCAGGACCGGAATATGAAACCATTGGTATGTTTGGCTCAAATTGTCTGGTAGATAATATTGAAATTATTTGTAAAGCCAATGAATTATGTAATCGTTATGGGTTGGATACAATTTCCACCGGTTCAGCTATTTCATTTTGTATGGAAGCTTACGAAAAAGGTCTGATAACCAAAAGAGATACCGGTGGTTTAAAGATGGAATGGGGAAATGGGGATGCTCTGTTAGAGATGATAAAGAAGATTGTAAATAGACAAGATTTGGGAAAGCTACTAGGGGAAGGATTGGTTAAGGCATCCAAAGAAATTGGAGGAAATAGTAGTGAGTTTGCTGTACATGTAAAAGGGTTAGATTTTCCTGCCCATGATCCCAGGGGTAAGGTTAGCGTAGCTTTAGGCTATGCTACTTCTAATAGAGGTGCTTGTCACCTTCAGGCGTTTACTCATGACTTTGAAGACGGAGCTTCTATGCCTGATTTAGGTTATAAGGAAACCATTGATCTCTTTGAAACTAAAGGAAAAGCAAAGTTTGTAATTGACTTTCAACATCTCATGAGTATGCTTGATTCTTTGCACTGCTGTAAATTTATCATTTTTGGAGGAATGACAGTAGAACCATTGACAAAAGCATTAAATTTAGTTACCGGATGGGATTTTTCTAAAGAAGATTTCTTAAAAGCCGGGGAAAGAATATTTAATTTGAAAAGACTGTATAACACCCGACAAGGAATTAGCCGTAAAGATGACACTCTTCCTCCTCGAATTTTAAATAATCCTCGAGGTGGAGGAGCAGGGAAAAATCTTCCATATTTAAATAAGATGCTTTATGATTATTACCAAATAAGAGGATGGGATGAGTTTGGAATACCAACAAAAGAAACACTTAAAAGATTAGAACTAGAAGAATATATCAAATAGTATTGATTGAAAGGTAAACAAATATAAACGTAATACTCGGAAAGGTTCGATAATTTTTATAACCGGATGCAAAATATAGTTTAAGCAGAATAATTTAATGTTAGCTGTTTAAATATATTTATTAAGATAGAAAATTTTTGAGGATTTACATTTCTCTAAAAAATTTATTTTACAGGAAATAATGTTTGTTATAAAAGAAGAAATATTGAGAGACCAGGAAGCCCAGATAGTAAATATTTATAAAAGGAATAGTTTTAAAACTATAATAAATTACTACGATAAAAGGAGAATAATAAAATGAAAATTGCCGGAACAATTACCACCGGAGAAGCTAAATTTGGACCTATATTGTATAAAGGTAATATTCGAGAAAATATTGAAAAATTGAGTAAATTGGGTTATGAAGGGGTGGAAATTTCCTTAGGAGACCCCAAAATAATTAAAAAAGAGGAATTAAAAGAAGCTTTAAAAAAAAATAGTATGACTTTGACTACACTGGGTACTGGACCAGTAGTCGCCAGAGAAGGACTTACTTTTATAAATCCTAATAAAGCGGTTAGAAAAGCAGCAATAGAAAGAATAAAAGAACACATAGAACTTGCCTCTGAATTTAATTCTTCGGTCATTATAGGTTTAATTAAGGGTAATTTACCGGATAATTCCCAAAAACACCAAGCTATGGAATGGGCAATTGAAGCTTGTTGGGAATGTGCAGATTTTGCCCAAAATCGCGGAGTAATTATTTTAATGGAAGCTATTAATAGATATGAAGTGAATTGGTTAAATTCTGTTTCAGATGGCATTAATGTTATAAAAAAAATAAATAAAAATAATGTTTTATTACACATTGATACTTTTCATATGAATATAGAAGACTCTTCTTTTAGAGATAGCATACTTGAAGCTAAGAATTTAGTTGGGTATGTCCATTTTGCTGATAGCAATCGCTGGGCACCGGGGTATGGACATATAAATTTTCAAGAAATAATTTCTGCCTTAAGAGAAATAAATTATCAAGGATTTTTATCTTTGGAAGTATTTCCTTTGCCTGATCCTGATACAGCAGCTAAAAAAGGAATTGAAAATGTACGAAAACTTTTATCGAAAAATTAGATTTTATATTATTTGCAAAAATATTGGTGTATACATAGGTTTTATAGGAGGAAGCAAGATTGAATAATAAAATTATTGAAAAGGAAAAATTAGAAAAAATAGCGCGTCAGAACAGAATAAAAGTTGTTCAGATGATTGGGAAATCAGGCTTTGGTCATATAGGCGGCTCCATGTCTATTGTCGAACTATTAACTGTTTTATATTTTTGCGAGATGAATATTGACCCGAAAAATCCCCAATGGGAAGATAGGGACCGTTTTGTATTATCAAAAGGCCATTCTTGTCTGTCTTTATATGCTATTCTTGCCCAAAAAGGATATTTTTCCGAAAAAGTTCTTTCCACCCTTGATACGGTTGATAGTATCCTTCAATGTCACCCTGATATGAAAATATGTCCGGGGATAGATATGAGCACCGGTGCTTTGGGACAAGGAATATCTGCGGCAGTAGGAATCGCACTTGGGGCAAAATTAAAAGGCAAAAATTTTCGTACTTATTGTATTGTAGGTGATGGAGAATCAGCCGAAGGACAGGTTTGGGAAGCAGCAATGTGTGCTTCTAAATTCAAACTGGATAATTTAGTAACCATATTAGATGATAATAAACTAACTTTATCGGGCAAGACATGTGAAGTTATGCCCCTTGAACCATTTTGTGATAAATGGGCTTCATTTGGCTGGTATGTTATTCAAATAGAAGATGGCCACTCTTTCTTTCAGATTAGGGATGCTTTAAATAAGGCAAAAATGATAAAAGAAAAACCCACGGTAATAATTGCCGATACTATTAAAGGAAAAGGAATTTCTTTTTATGAAAACCAGGTCAAATCACATGCAGTAACTATGACGCTCGAACAGGTTGAAAGTGCTTTAAAAGAATTAGGCTGTCCCCAAAAAGAAGTTGAAATTACTTTAACACAAATTAAGGAGGAAAATTAAATGACAGATAAGCTATCTCCCCGAGAAGCATTAGGCAACACTTTAACTAAGTTGGCCAAAGAAAATCCTAATATTTTAGTTTTGGATGCAGATCTTTCCTCTTCTATTAAGACTGATGGATTTAAAGAAAGTTTACCCAAACAGTTCCTTGAAATGGGAATTGCTGAGCAAAATATGATTGGTGTTGCTGCAGGGTTGAGTACTCTTGGTTTTATTCCGTTTGCTTCTTCTTTTGCTGTCTTTGCGTCGAGAAGAGTATATGATCAAATAGTTGCCTCTGTAGCTTATCCAAAATTAAATGTAAAAATTATAGGAGCATATATTGGGCTTTTTGTGGGAATGAACGGAGCAACCCACCAAGCATTAGAAGATGTTGCCATTATGCGCGCTATCCCTAACATGGTTGTTGTAGAACCGGTAGACGGATTGGAGACTGAAGAAATAGTAAAATTTGCAGTTAATTATAATGGACCGGTGTATCTGCGAATAGGAAGGGATGTGATGCCTTCAATTACGCCTTCTGATTATAAATTTCAATTAGGAAAATCTGTAGCCATAAAAGATGGCAGTGATGTAACAATAATTTCCTGCGGAGCAATATTTGACGAGGTCCTTAGTGCGGCGTTATTAATAGAAAAGGAAGGAATAAGAGCAAGAATTATTAACATGAGTTCTATAAAACCAATCGATGAGGAGGCAATAATTAAAGCTGCCCAAGAAACCGGTAAAATAGTAACCGTAGAAAATCATAATATTATCGGAGGTTTGGGGTCTGCGGTTGCAGAAGTTCTTTCCGAAAAATATCCTGTTAAACTAAAGAGAATAGGAATAAGGGATGTTTTTGGAAAGTCAGGCACGAACGAAGAAATGAAAAAGAAATTTGGATTAAGAGCGGAAGATATTGCATACGAAATCACGAATTTTATAAATAACTTATAAAATACTCAGGAAAGAAAATAAATCGATTATAATTAATTTAAATTTCATTATTTTCAAGGAGTAATGCCGGTGAAATTGATAGATGAGAGGATAAGAAATAGCAAATTAAAAGAAAAGATAATGAGCTCAGAAGAGGCAACAAACTTAATAAAGGGCGGTATGGTAGTAGCAACCAGTGGTTTTACTCCAGCAGGATATCCAAAAGCTGTTCCCTTGGCATTGGCTAAAAGGGTTAAACAGAGCAAAGAAGAACTCCAAATTGATTTACTGACCGGTGCCTCAGTAGGAGAAGAACTAGATGGAGCCCTAACAGAAGCAGGCATAATTGCTCGAAGGTATCCCTATCAGACGAATAAATTACTTAGAGATAATATCAATAGTGGGAGAATTGCTTATACCGATATTCATCTTAGTCATTTTGCTCAGCAGGTTCGCTACGGTTTTTTTGGTGAAATTGATTTAGCAATAATTGAAGCAATCGCGATAGATGAAGAGGGAAATATTATTCCCAGTACTTCTGTGGGCGTCTCCCCTACCTTCATCGATAGAGCAAAATCCATAATAGTAGAAATAAATAATAGTCAGCCTTTAAAACTGGAAGGAATTCACGATATCTATCAACCCAAAGATCCGCCAAATCGTTACCCCATTCCTCTTATAAAACCCGGAGATAGAATCGGAACACCCTATATTCCTACTGATCCAAAAAAAATTCATGCTATTGTGATAACCAATAATAAGGATCAAGCTTCTCCGTTGGCTCCTATCGATAAAAATAGTGAAAAAATTGCTAGCTATATAGTTGATTTTTTAAAAAATGAAGTTAAGCATAATAGATTACCCCAAAATCTTCTCCCCTTGCAGTCCGGAGTAGGGAGTGTGGCCAATGCCGTTTTGGCCGGATTATTAGACTCACCGTTCGAAAGTCTTGATTTTTATTCTGAAGTTATCCAGGATTCAGTTCTT
>SDBU01003983.1_pt1 | contig 18447 bp, 10 predicted proteins | sample 2277071 | NCBI WGS metagenome assembly SDBU01 (sample SAMN10397929, study PRJNA504765) | marine sediment metagenome | isolation source: marine sediment core GS08_GC12, 126 cmbsf | place: Arctic Ocean: Gakkel Ridge, Loki's castle | collected 2008 | reverse complement strand
TTTATGTCAGACAGGATTAACAGGATCATCATGATTTTCTTTTGAAATTTGATTTTCATATATTCGCCGAAGGCGATTGCAATTTCTTGGCTTTCATCCGGAAAGCCAAGAATGAAATATCCAAAAAATCCAGCATTAGAAAATTCGGATTTTGGATTTGTTTCGAATTTCGAATTTCGTGCTTCGAATTTACCTCCTAACGACTCAACGCGGAGATCATGTTTGCTTTGACTTTTGTAAATAACTTCTGGGACACGACACTAGAATCCTTCGCCAAAGGGGGTTCTATTCCCATGACCGTGGCAACTGGGGCAATTAAGAGAGCTGGAATGGTAGCCCGGGTTGTAAGTCAGGTAATGGCAGGCCTGACAGAAGTCCCACCACTCACCAGGTCCTGGCACGGTAAGACCATCTTGTCCATTGACAGAGGTTCTCAGCAGAAACTCATTGGGAGATCCGTGAGGGTCATGGCAGTCGGTACACATAACCACCTTATACTCAGTACTTGTGCCAAGGCAATCCGATCCATAAGGATACTTACGAAAGCCATAATAGCACGCCGCCGCCCCCGGTTCCCCGTTCTTCCCATGCCGGTCCGTGCTGGTGCCGTCACTCCAATCGATTGCCAGCAGAGGTCTTCCTAAACGAGTGCTGTTCTGTGGCTCCTGGTGGCATTCAAGACATAGGGTCACATAGTCAGGTGCTGCGCTGTCGCTTGCCCATTCTGAAGGTTGGGGAGGAGGAAGTCCCACGGGGGGGTTCCCGACAATGAATGGATACAAATAAGGCGGATAATAGTTATAATAATACCCCCCAGTAGCATAATCACTCATCTTCTCACCAGGCTCGTCGCCCCATACCTCCCAGCCATTGACACTGTTATGATCGCTGGGCAGCGAGCAGGGATAGTCCTGTGTGGCCAGGTGGGGATTATGACAGGCGTGGCATGCGTTGATGTCATCGGCTGTGTCACTAAACCCCCACCTTCCCTGCAGAAAGCTTGCAATGTCTGCCAGGTTATGGGAGGAGCCCTTGTCTGAGCCGCAATTTAATACAGGCAGACCAGTACCAGTAGTTTGATCTACAAACAAGAAGGCCTGCTTTATATGCGACGGACAGGTAATGGATGTATCCCCTCCAATGTTGCGGCTGTAACTGCCTTGGTAGGGCATATTCACCTGGTAGGAGGTCCCAGGGTACTGATGGCACTGAACACAAAAGTACTCGGTTTTAAAGAGCATAAGGTTATTGACGCCGCAAATGGAGTCGTTGAAGGTGTCATGGCAGTGCGCACACTCGCCTATGTCATACCCTGCGCCTGAGCGATTTACCCCGTATGTGGTGTTGCCGTGGGCCGAATTAGCGTAGGTATCGGCCGTGGCCACATGTGGACAATTCAGCACCCAAACAAGGGATACGAGTCCCATCAGAAGCATCTTCCCACCAGTGGTCGTCACCTTCATCTTAGCCTCCTCCGAAATGTTGCTGGTGTCCGCAGTCCAATATCATTGTTGTCTCAGCGACTGCGGCCCCAAAAAACCTCTCTGGGGCTACGCTGTCTTCCCCAAGAGCTTTGTTAAACCCTGGCCCAGACCCCTGGCCCAGACCTGGATTATAGGCTTAATCGATTGATGCGAGCACATAGCGCCCTATACACCTATCACGCTGATTTGACTATGTAGCGCCAGGGCAGGCTGGTTTGTATTCATAGTATCCTGACCGGGACTTGGAGCATCCTAAAAGCAGGGCAGGCTGATTCTGTCAGGTAGCACCAGGGCAGGCTCAACCAACCTGTTTCATTGCAAAAATCAGGCCGATTTCTTAAAGGAACTTCGCTTTCATTTTGTAACCTATTGAAATAACAGGATTATGATGCTAAGTATATTTCCGGAGGTGTTATAGTATATGTCCCAGTATAGTATAGGTATATTTACCAGGTGAATGAGAAGAAAGTATGATTTGGGGCGGGGCGGGCAGAGATCTCTGACAGTAATTTCACCGCAGAGACGCAGAGAGCGCAGAGTCTCTTCTTGTCTCTCACCCCGGTGGAATAGAAAGCGAAAGTGCATTCCACAGGGCAGGCCGCAGGGCGGAACGCACCAGGGCAGGCCTACCTACCCCAGAGGAATATGCTTCGCCTTCCACAGGGCAGGCGGGGCGGGCGCGGCGGGCCCGGTAGGCATTTTGCTTTGCTGTGTGGGGGCGGGTTTGGCCCCAGTACGATAGTACCCTGGCCCAGATCCCGATAAAATCGGGGAACGCACCAGGGCAGGCCTACCTACCCCAGAGGAATATGCTTCGCCTTCCACAGGGCAGGCGGGGCAGGCAGTCAGAATCTTGACGCCAAAATATTGACGATTCGATTGAACTGCAACGGCGAGCGCATTCCCTGTCCCGATTTATCGGGACTGCAGGGAGCTTCAAACGGCGAGAGGGGGCGCTTTATCGGACAGGATTGACAAGAACCCAAAAGAAGTCCAAATAATCCTGTCTGCCCCGTAGGTAGGAACTATCGTACTGGGGTAAATCCTGTCAAACTTATTCTAAATCCTGTCTAACCTACAGGCCTGACCATTTCCAGGACTCTATTATCCCTTTTTCGTTCACATAAAATATCCTTGGGGCTGCGTATCCTGGCTGTCTGGGTTTGGTCGGATATTGCGTACCGCCGACGATGCGGTTATCTTTTTGATTACCCCAAGTTCCCTTGAGAGACTCGTAAATCACGATGTTTCCACCTTTTTCATCTGGCACTATCTCAGTGGGTGGCCCCCAAGATGCAATGAGTTCAGATTGATAGTGGCCAATCCAAGAATCCATGATTCTGCTGACAGTTCTGGCTTTGCTGAAGTCGTTGACTTTTGGAGCGCAGCCCGAGTAGTTAAGGGCAAATAACGCGAAGGCAGAGACTACCAGCCATTTGGTTTTGGGAAACAATTCCATAAACGGGTTCTCTCGCCCGCTCCCTTCCTGGCCTGTTAAATATCCGCGTGGAAATCGGCAGGTTCAACAATCAACTGGCAAAGAGCCCACTACACACTCATGATTGCAAGTTTATTGTTTAACAGGCTGAATCGCTCGAGCTCACAGACCCGCCTTCGCTGAAAGCTATGGCGCGCCAAGGGGCTCAGAGATTATTTTCTTGGCCTGTTTTTTTGACCCCAGTTAAATACGCTGCGCTGTCACTGCCGTGAATTGCACCCCGGTACGATCTAAAAGACTTACAGGGCAGGCGGGGTAACCCCCGGTTGAATAGTCCCGACTTGTCGGGCCCCTGTTGAATGACTCAACGGGGTAAAAATTTCACCCCAGTACGATAGTCCCTACCTACCCCAGTTAAACAATCTCCGGTTTAACGGGGCGGGCGCGGCAGGCAGGGCAGGGTAGGAAAACCCAGGCCAACGGCTCAGTCCCGCTTCGCGGGAGCACTTTGCATTCTGCCATTTGCCTCTCAGAAGCGAGAATTACCCGATTTAATCAGCAAGTGAGCCCTTCTGCTGGACAACAAAGACCTCCCGAAGGGATGCGTTTTTCGCTTAGCGCCCGGCGCCAAGGGGGAAACGGGAAACAAACTCAAAAAGAACTCTGCGTTCTCTGCCTGCCCCGTGGAATCCGAAGGCTATTCCACTGGGGTGTCTCTGTGGTGAATGAACTGGAGACCCTCTCTGCGACCTCTGCGTCTCGAGCGAAGTGGGCGGTGAGTGTACGGTCTTTCAGAGTCAGATTTCAGGCTGATGCTCTGTATCTCATGAATCGTGGGGTTTATCAACCTCCTAAAACCCGGTAGTTCATTATTTCATCGTTCCACTATTGTCGCCATGGAACGGCTTACTCCATCCAATTGCCCGGGGAATTGAAGCTAACTGATGTAAATTATTATAATACTTGCCTCTTCTCACGAAAAAATACGCGGGAGGACCGAAAGTCCCAGTTAAGACCCGGAAAACTCCCATCAAAATGGGCCATAAAATGTTGGTAAAACTCCACAAAATCTGGTAGGTACGTTGCCATGCTCGTGGATCTTAAAAGGAATGTGCTGATCATGGTGATCTTGATAACCGGGTTGGTGCCAGGAAATATGGTTAGGGCTGATGATTGTGAGGAGGCAAGGAAGTGGTATCATGAAGGTTTAGCTCTGAGTGATGGTTCAGAAAGGGAGGCTTCATATTATCAAAGGGCTATTGAATTATGTCCCGATTATTTTGAGGCACATAACAAGCTGGGTGAGGTGTATAAAAACTGGGGGGAATATGAACTGGCCATTGAGGAGTTTAAGCAAGCCAGCAGAGGCGCCTCATTTGCCGAACCTCACAGCAACTTGGGCGAGATCTATAGAATGCAGGGCAGGTATGATCTGGCTGCAGAAGCGTTCATAAGAGCAATAAAGATAAAGCCTGATTTTCGTGAGGCACAGAATCAGCTCAAATACGTACACAAGAGGCTGGGCAAGTATGATGCCGGCCTTGATGTGCCTCCTCCCGAACTGATTCCCAGCTTTATCTTTGGGAGGATACCGGGAATGACGTTCCCCAAGGGTTCATTCTTGGTTGATTTTCAGTATAGATACTGGAATCAGGAAGCGGCGCTTGAGGTTGACGACCCTAGGGCAGTCGGTACCGGTCCGAGGGACGTTGATGTGCATGTTTGGATTTGGGGCATTCGCTATGGCCTGACCAACCATCTTACAGTCGGCTTGATTCCCAAGTTCTTTTCGAGAACGGCCAATGTATCAATTCCATCCATCGGGATACATGCAGAGCCTGACGTCACCGGATTTGGAGATACCGTGTTCCTGACGAAATATCGCTTATGGGGCCGGAGAGGGACACATCTTTCAGCATTCCATTTGCTAAGTATCCCCACGGGTGACGAGGACGCAGAAGGTGGAGACCAGGGTGTGGTGCGCAGGATTCCTTTGGGCTCTGGGAGTTTTGATTTTACACCTGGTATCGCATATACCACGCTGAAAGACCCATTAACCATTCAAGCCAATCTTTGGTATGTGATCACAAGCGGAAGAGAGGCCGGTGATGAATTTCACTTTGACCTTGCGCTGGCCCTTCCCCGTTTTCGCAATTTTGTATCGACTATTGAGCTGAATTACAGATGGGCAGATTCTGCCACGAGGAAACAGCTGTTCCAAACGCAGTTGTTACGGCCACCTGATATTGGCCCACCTGGTAGTCCTGGTGGGCCGGTGAGCCACGAAATCACGGTCAAAGAAGAAGGAGGACACACACTGTCTCTGTCCCCGGGTATACAAATCTTCTTCACCAAAGAGCTTAAGGCAGAATTAGGGTTTCAATTTCCTATTATAAGACCGGATGACGGATGGGTGGAAGAGTTTGTAGTTCATGTGGGGTTTGTGAAATACTTTTTTTAACAGGACATTCACCGCCCGCTTCGCTCGAGACGCAGAGTTCGCAGAGATAAGGTCTCCAGTTTATTCACCACAGAGTCACAGAGAGAAGATATACATTATTTACCACAGAGACACAGAGAACACAGAGATTCTTTTTTTTCGTTTGCCGGGAGACGGCGACAAACGAAAACCATCAGTCCGCCGTTGGCGAACGATATTGATCCCGCACTTTTCCTCTGTTAGCAGAGGATTACTGAGGTTGCACAGCGAATCAGTTGTTCTGGAGTACAATAATGACCTCCCGCGAAGCGGGACGGCAGGTTGATCAGATTTCCCCTCTCAGGAAATCTGGTCAAAGACTCTGAGGCCTCTGCGAGCTCGAGCGGCAGCGGGCGAGAGACCCTTTCTCAGCGTCCTCTGCGTCTCGAAGGAGCGCAGCGAGTGGGCGGTTAACTAACTTGTGAGTTGGAAGATGCGTGGTATACTCTGGATCAGTTTCATATTGATATGTATCGCCACCCCTTGCATGGCGATTGAGGACATGCCGGGAGAAAGGGGGCGTTATTTAGTTATTTTTGAGGACAATGAACTTTATCAGAACAATTTCGCCGGCATCAGGGTAAGAGGCAGTATCCCTGTTACTATAAAGAGGTGCAATATCTATTCAAATGGGAGGGCGGGAATCGTTGTTGATAACCAGGGACAAGTTATGGTAACCGGCTGTAATGTTTTTCAAAATAGGCGAGCAGGAATAAATATCGAGGAGGCTGCACATACAACCATAGAAAATAGTAGGATTTATGAGAACAGTAGGGCGGGTGTACGAATATTGAGAAGTGGGGAAAAAGAAAAACATGACTCGGAAGTCAAGATTGCCAACAATAAGATCTATAGAAACGATAGGGCCGGCATAAGATCCATGCCTAAAGGTGACACGAACGTTAACTTAGCTGTCGTTGGTAACGACATATATCAGAATAAAAGGGCAGGGGTCAGGGTGGAAAATAGTACCTACCTGACTGCTAAAGAGAATGAAATCTATGACAATGGGACGGCGGGAATTATTTCCAGCGAGTCTGTGGTACCGCCTAGGCTCGATATCTATCAAAACAGAGTGAGCTTTAATGGTAGCGCGGGAATCCATGTCCTCAATGGTATCACCGGCCGCATCGGGATTAGAAACAACTGGATTTTTAATAACGATCTCGCTGGTATTGTGTGCGGTCTGTGGGGCGACCCGAATATTGAACTTCTGAACATCGAGATTATCAATAATACGATTGTGTCGAACGGCAGCAGTGGTCAGGGGGCCGGTATTAGAGGTCAGGGGGCCGGCATTAGAAATGATAGCAAGGGGAAAGCCATTATCATGAACAACATTGTTGCCTATAACTTCGTCACTGGTATAAGGACCAGGGGATGCCACGAATTTTCATATAATCTACTCTTTGCCAATGGGGATGTGGGCAACTGCTGCGAGGATGCTCATTCAGCCCCCAATTGGATTGAAAGCCTCCAGCTTGGAGGCTGTTGGAAAAGAGGAAAGGGAGATCTAATCGCTGATCCGCTTTTTGTGGACGCGGACAATTACAACTTTTACCTTCAAGATGAATCACCGGCCATAGATGCCGGACATATTTATGAAGACACTTCTTTACCTCCATCAAAAGGTACGAATAGCAATGACATAGGTGCAACCGGAGGGCCGTATGCGGCCAATAGGACTAACAACGGAGTAATGGAGTGATGGAGTGGTGGAGTGATGGCATACTGACAGGCAGAGGGTTTTGCTTTCATGGTGGGCCATATCTGGCCGCTGGGAGTAACGGAGTAATGGAGTGATGGAGTACAGGAGTCATGGAGGGCTGAAATGATGGATTATTTGAGTGATGCCAAACACGGGCGGAAGAGGAACGTGCAGTTTAGACCCATTACTCCACCACTCCAACGCTCCACCACTCCAATTCAGGGGCAACCCCTGAGTTCATTGAAGACTTGGATCGTGTTGGCTTTTGGGATCATAGGCTTGGGGCTAAGTTCTATTGGGTGCGTGGCACCAGCTCCTTCCAAGCCTGCCCCCGAAAAAGATCTTCTGGATCTGTATGCCGCAGAGGCTCAACTCATAAAACCAGAAGAGTGTGGGCGGTGTCATTCTCGCTTTTATTACCTTATCAAAACCGAAGGTGGCAAACACAGGATTGACTGTAAGCGATGCCATGTACAATTCCACGTCCATTTCCCTGGTAAGGTGGAATATAAAGAAATCCTTCCCAAATGTTCGGCATGTCACGAGCAGGTGCATGGAGCGGACTTGGCCCAATGTTCCGAATGTCACACTAATGCACACACTCCAATGAATATCTCTGCGAAGAGTGCTTTGGAGCGAGGCTGTTACATGTGCCATCCCGACGTAGATAAGGAGATGAAAACATACATAACCCAACATACGGAGCTATATTGCTCCACCTGTCATCACACAAGGCACAGATATGTTCCTGAGTGCATGGAGTGCCATCGACCCCACGCAGAAGAGATGACCCAGGCTATGTGTTTAACCTGCCACCCACCCCATAAGGCACGTCAAGTTGTCTATCCGGAAGACATAAGACGGGAGGCCTGCGCCGGTTGTCACCAGGACGCTTATAACAAACTTGAGCAGAGCGGTACAATACATTCGGGCTTTAGCTGCGCCAGATGTCATCCTGAGCATCAAGCCATTAAGCGATGTCGAGAATGTCATCCTGAACCCCACCTTAACAGACCTGCTCTGTTGAAAAAATATCCAGCTTGTGGCCGGTGCCACGGTGTGGCCCATAACGTGGTTGGGGGATCATGAGCAGAAGTATCAATTTGGAATAGTTGATTTTGATATTTCGTTTGAACTTTGAGCTTTGAACCTTGAGCCTTGAGCTTTAGGCTTTCAGCTTTGAGCTTCACGGTTGAGTTCATGACAATTGCGACAAGGAAATTCCTAATTACCGTACTAGCAGCTATTCTCCTGAGCCTTGGCTTGGCTCGGACAGGGTACTCACTCAACCTATGTACGGTCATCTCTCCCAAGCGGTTCGAAAAATTACATTCTTTTCCAGTTAACGTTGTGGTGCAATTTAGCCAGGGGGCGAGACCGGAAACGTTTAAGGCTTCGTTGAATGGCATAGATATCACGAGTCGTTTTGAAGACGTTGACAATGGGGTGAAGGCGCTTGTTGGCCCTAAAGATGGTTTAAGGATCGAGGTTAGGACCGATCCCCGTCAGAAGATCAATGTATTGAAAACAAGCGTGAAGGGTTTGAAACCTGAACAAGATGTTGATTTTGAAACGTTCTTTTTCGTAGAAGTAGATAAACTAATTACTGCCGGATCTCGAGGCGTAGCGATTCAAAGCCTCGATGGACGGCTTTTGTTAGATATTCCCCCACATGCACTATCTTTTTCTACAACCATAGCTCTTACCAGAGTGCGTGGTTTCGGACATATCCCATCCATATATCAACTGGCACCAGAGGGCCTCCATCTCAATCAACCTGTTACTGTGACCATGGAATACGATCCCACCAGTTTGCCGCCAGGTGTGATGGAAGGTGATGTGTTTTTACTTTCAGGGAACGAATTTCCAAGAAGACTGGATAATCTTTCCGTAGACGAGACAGCCCATACTGTGAGCGGCACTATTACCTCTTTTTCTAAGGTATTTATCTCCTATTATATCAAAATCGGGAAGAAGCTAACGGATATCCCGCCTGCAGCCGGCTTCAGGCTCCCAATTGGAGATCACTCTGATGCATCTTATACCTGTGGACATGATTATCGATTGCCTTCTAAGAACGACCTTGGAGAGACCTTGACCCTTCTGCATCGGTCATCGTATCCCAATTTTGACTACCCCAAGATCATTCTTAATGAAGACGGACCTAGTAATACATGGCAGATCATAAGGGCCTTTAACCAGAACAGGTATGTAAACTCCACATCAGGACCCACAAGGGATCGTCGTTCTCTTTATGGAGAAGATAAAGGTATATTCAATAACGGTGAAGATTGGCATTTGCTAGGCCAAGGAAATGACCGTCAAGGTCTACCAATTCATGCAATAACAGATGGGCTGGTTATCTATAATGGGGGCTATGGGAACACCGTTGTCCTGGCCCATCGGTTATCCGATAGCCCCGTTCTGTCAGTCTATTCTCATATGGGTAAGAAATCCCCCTGTGCTGCGGGAACTGTGGTTCATAAGGGCAACGTGATAGGAAAGATGGGCCGCATGGGGATTGGACATGCTTATTTGCACTACGAAATTGGAAAGCAATCACTCATTAAGGTGGATGCTGAAACAGGAGAAATCAAGGTTCCAGCTACCTGGTTCAGGGAGTGGAGACAGGATTCAATCTATGAAGATTACTACGATCCTACAAATTTTCTGCTCAATGTCATGGGTAAATATAACTGGGATTTCGACGTCAATGGAAACGACGAGGGTTGGATTGCCAAAAACGTTCAAGGATATGAAAACGGATATATGTATCAGGTAAGAGACGGCATGCTTTCTGTTAAACCAACATCGAGCCACCTCCAGATTGTAAGTTATCCTTTGAAGCTGGACTCTGAATCTTTTGACTCAGTCTTTATTAGGATGAGGAGCAATGCACTGGATGGACATGGGAAAGTTTACTTTTCAACGGCTGAAGCGCCTCAATATTCAGAGGATAAATCCGTGGCATTTGAGATGGTCAATGATGGTAAGTTTCACGAATACAGAGTTTTTATGGGAGATAATCATGAGTGGAAGGGTGCCATTGTCAGAATTCGCATGGACCTTCTCGATACAGTCATTGGGAAGACAAGAGAGATAGACTTTGATAGCATCAGATTAGGCCAGGCGTATCTGTCGCGAACGCCTGACACTGGACAGACAAAATGTTATGATTATGGCCAGGAGATTACCTGTCCCGCTCCAGGTGACCGTTTCTATGGACAGGATGCCCATTTAGCCATCAACCGCCCAAGCTACGAAGTCAAGACGATTGATGGCCAGGAGGTTGTCATAGACAATGTCACAGGACTCACCTGGCAAAGGGATGACGACGGGATAAAACGGACCTGGCCACAAGCCATGGACTACTGTGAAAATCTGACCTTAGCTGGATATTCGGACTGGAGGCTCCCCACAAAGAAGGAATTACAAAGCATACCAAATTATAGCGGCTTCGGCCCTGCCTTGGACACGGCCTATTTTCCCTATTCCCACATGCCTGATGACTGTTACTGGTCGGCTACTACCCGCGCTTTTCTCGCACTATCTGCGTGGAAGGTCTGTTTCTGGAATAGCGAGGTGAGCATGTTTAATAAGAGCGATGCGAACTATGTCCGGGCGGTGCGGGGCAGACCTTTAGAGTTCGGTCATTTTAGAGATAACGGGGATGGCACGGTAACGGATATAACAACCGGCCTCATGTGGCAGCAAAGAGAGGCCAAGGTCATGACCTGGGAGAAGGCATTGGCCTACTGTGAAAATCTTGATCTTGCAGGATACCGTGACTGGCGTCTTCCCAACATCCGAGAATTATTGAGCCTGGTGGATGACAATCGCAGCGAACCCTCCATCGATACAAGTTATTTTCCAGGGTGTCGGCCATCTATTTACTGGTCGAGCACCACCCATACCATTTATCCAAATCTTGCATGGCATGTGGAGTTTCATGATGGCCGGGTGCATGGAGGTGGCGACAAGGGGCGTCGCCACTATGTGCGGGCGGTGAGAGGCGGAAAATAGCAAAAGGAGTTCATGTTCACCGCCCGTTCGTTTCACTCACTCGAGACGCAGAGGTCGCAGAGTTTTTTCCGAGTTTATCCCCCATTTTCCCGTTGCGCCTAACGGCTTGAGAACAGTAGCGCCAGGCGCTAAGCGAAAAACGCATCCCTTCGGGAGATAGTTGTTGTACTTCAGAAGAGCTGATTTGCTGCTTAACTGAAGGAATCCTCGCTTCGAAGAGGCCCAATGGCAGGACGCAAGGTGCTCCCGCGAAGCGGGACGTCAGGTTTTCCCTTGATGGCCTCTCAACGGCAAGGGAAAAAATCTTTACCCTCTGCGTTCTCTGCGTCTCTAAGGAGCGCAGCGAGTGGGCGGTTGACAGATATAGGAGGTTCGGATGTTGAGAGCGCCCTTCTTTCTTGCTGTTTTTGTGGCAGCCTTATTTATCACCAGTTGTGCCACCGACACCGAGACTCAGACCACTCCTGATCTTCCGGATGTGGATAGCTACCGGGATCTAATTAAGGATGAATCAGAGGAACCTTGGCAGGGAAGTGCAGAGCGTTTTGCTCCTCGTCCCACCGACATCGAGACTCAGATTACTCCTGGTCCTCCGGGTGCAGATACTGACCGGGGTGAAGTGAAAGAGACCGGACCGGTATGGAGAGGACGTTTTGCTCTGAAGGAATTGATGCCGGTCGTGGACCCTGAGATGGTACAGGTCAGACAGGTCTATATGGGTACTGACCCGCGTATTCATGGCTCCCAGATGGAACCGTCTTTGAAGGGGGGAATTACCAAGACACGTGTTGCGGTTCGTTCGGAGAAGGAGGATTCGGAGTGGTTAATACTGATCGATCAAGAACCGGCATACAGGATGTTCCAGGTCATTAGATGGCTTGAGGTTGTCCGTGCTTTGTCCTGGGCCGGGGCTGAACACATACTACTGGGTACTGTGTCTTTTGGCGGGTTTACCTTTGACAGCGACCCGTCGTTTCCGCTGCATTTCAAATTGGTACAAGATGTTGGGTATGTTTACCTTTGCGGTCGGGGAACTGTTACGACACCGGAGGGCCAGGAGTATTCTCTTGGAGAAGTTCAAAAGATTAGTGATTTAATACTCGACCTGGCAGCTGAAGACCAACTGACGCGTGAGGCCGCGTCTGAAGCCTTGGGCTGGTTGGCAAAGACGGAGAGTGAAATAGATAAAGCAGTTCCAGCCCTTATCAAGGCGTTAGAAGATGATGCCATGGAGGTGAGACGCAATACTGCGGAGGCTCTTGGTAGAATTGGTGACGTGCGCGTACGAGAAGCACTCGAAGCAGCCCTTGAGGATGAAGATGAATGGGTTCGCGAAGTAGTTGCCGGTGCCCTTAAGGAGCTTGAAGACCTGTGACCCTTTCCCTGTTGATTAGTCTGGAATAAAGGATTTGGGGTAGTGGTAGCCTACATCTACTGTCCCGGTGTCCCCTACCTTGTCTATTCTGGTGGTCCTATTTCCTAAACCCAGTTTGGCCGCCGTATCACTTCCTGCATCCACGCAAGGGCTATCTAAAACCTGCATAGAGGCTTGTTGACTCAAATGATAATTCCCGTTTTTTTCTGGAGGAAGCGAGACAAATAGAGGGTCCTTGGAGAAATCCTTATCACCGGGGGCACAGCCCACATATTCATCTTCATTATTCCATACATCGTTGTGGTTATTGATTATGGTTGCTCCTGGTTCCGGAAACAGCTCAGTTCCAACATAATTTACAATTCCACTAATCTTGTTATTGGTTACTATGTTATTTTCAACAATAGCAGTAAATTTAGCTGGATAAGGGTAACCAAGAACTATCCCCCCGCTTCTGTCTCTCTCAGCGTATTGATGATTATTAGAGTCGACGGTATTGTTGGAGATTATAACCTTGCTCAGGTTAAAGGAGGTGATACTGACTCCACATTGGTGATTGTTAAAGACCAGGTTGTTCTTGATGATGATGTCCTTCCCGGCAAATCTTCTAACAGTGGACGCAGGACTGATTGTAATACCACAAACGTTGTCAAAGATATGGTTTCCCTCAATATGAGGGGAGGCCACTTCCCGACACCCGACTCCAATATGATTTCCAAAGATATAGTTTCCCTCAATTCTAGGTGCCGAAAGTCCCCTGGAGCCTATCCCTACGATACGGTTATCGTGTATGTAGTTATTGTATATGTGGGCAGTGTTACCTCTCCCGTTACCAATTCCTACCGGGTTATCGTAAATATGATTATTATATATCTTAGTCTTGCTGGTTATTATTCCCCTTCCGTGTAGACCTATAGCAACATGACCATTCCGGGTGACTTTGTTGTTAGCAATAGTTGGAGCGGAATCCCAGGCATTGATTCCGTGGCCCATAGGTCCCTTCCCTCCTCCCGTAATAACGAATCCTTCAATCCGTCCGGCCTTATCACCCAGGTAAGGAATCATGATGGTATTTACATCTCCTTCTTTGCTCCCTCCATCTATGGTAGGCCAGTCAATACCTATCAAGTCTATGCTTTTATCAATGACTATGGTTTCTTTGTAAGTACCCTGCTGCACAACAATGTCATCCCCTGGATTGGCCGCATCCACGGCTGTTTGTATGTTAGGATATTCGCTGGGGACATGTCTTTTCCCATCTGGAGCCTTGTGCCTGGTGCTCACATACACCGTGTCTTTGGGGCTGTCGACCTTGCCGTCATTTACGACCAACTCGGCTACATAGCAACCTCGAACATCCACCACAAAAGTGGGACTCATCGAATTAGGATCGGAGAGGGCAGTCTGGCTTGCAGAAGGCCTGAAGGTAAGTTCCCACCTGTAGTTGAGGAGATCACCATCTGGATCTTTGCTCCCACCGCCATAAAGGGTCACTGTATCACCCGAATAGACGTTGGAGATAAGTTCTCCAGCATTGGCTGTTGGAGGGTGATTGGAAAGTGCACTTATTGTTATGGTATGTGGATCGCTGGATTTGCCCCATCTGTCTCTTACAATGAGTTGCACCCTATAATCGCCAGGGAGATCTGCCCTAAACGTGGGGTTGACCGCCTTGGGCTTGGAAAGCTTGGCCTTGCTTGCTTTTGGTTTGGAAATGAGCTTCCACTGATAAGATATGGAGTCTCCATTTGGATCACTACTGTCAGTGCCGTCTAAGGCCACTTTATCTCCCACATATGCCTGTTGTGAAGGACCGGCTTGCGCTTGCGGAGGGCCATTCGATTTTCTCTTTTCAGGTATCGTAAAAGGTCCTCCATATGCCCCCATATCATTAATCTCTGAGCCCAAGGACGGAGGGAAGTTAACATCGTAAAACTCAGAATCCGGATCACCTGCATCAATGGCAGGGGAGGTTGGCTGCAGACGATAATCATGATGAAGCGCATCCACGTACAATGGATCGGCAATGATATCGTTAAGCTTCAAGTAACTCTTTTCATCCTCGTGACCTCCGTATTGGCGCCGAATGCACCACAGATAACCCGGGTCACAGTCTTCTGTCTCGTTATTGGCAAAGAGCAAATTATAGGAATACCCCTTGCCTGCGGCCCTAATGCCGGTATCCTCATTATGGGTGATGACATTATTCATTATGGTTGGTACTATGGAGGGATCCTCCACCACAACGCCCGCCCTACCGTTACCAACTACAGTGTTATTGACAATCTCCATGGGTGTTATGACACATCTGACTCCCGCCTCCTCGTTTTCGTACACAATGTTATTGTAAATAGTCCCGGTGGCAGTTCGAGCTTCAATACCCGCCCGCCCATTGTTGTTTATGATGTTGTTTCTGACTTCAATGCGGGAGGGTACCATGCCTCCGGTGGCAATTCCGGCCATCCTATTGTGCCTGATGGAATTCCCCTCGATTTTCAGAGAGCATCCGTTTTCCAGGTAGATTCCTGCCTCTTTATTGTTGGATATAACATTATTAATGATAATAGCAGAGCTGGCAGTACAGTAAATTCCCGCAGGTGCATTTGCTTTGATGGTATTATTGATGATGGTGGGAGATGTAGATCGGCACTGCACCCCGGCACCTGTCGTAGAATCCGCATCTTCAATACGCGTTGCATTGACAATGGTAAATCCATCCAAAGTGGCGTGGTTTGCACCGCGTACTGCAAAACCGCCCTTCTTTCCTCCATCTATGGTGGTCACATATGCAGCTATATCTCTGCGTGAAAAATCCTTGTTCCATCCCCCTTCTAAGGTGACGCCTTCCTTCATGGTGATGTTTTCATAATAAGTCCCCTGGGATACCCGTACCTTATCTCCCTTCCTGGCGGAATCAACGGCTTTCTGAATGGAAGAATAATCTCTGGGAACACTGATCGTTGCAGCCACAACTTCCCCTGCAAGAGTTAATCCCACAATCAATGATAGAAGAATAAGACCTACTATCAAGACTGAAGGCTGATACCGCTTTGTAGCTCTATCCATCACGCTTTTCCCCCTAAGCAATTTGGTTTCGAAATCTCCGAATCATCCCTAAACTTTAATCATTTATTCGTAATATTGCAAACGTGATCAAGGAATATTGAACTATATAGAAGAGTGCGCTGACAGTTGCGCGTTCCGAGTTGCGGGTTTCGAGTTAATAACCTTATTTGAAGGCCAACCCGCAACTCGGAACCCATAACACGCAACACAAAACCGACATCAAACCCATCACTCCAGTACTCCAATACTCCCTGGCCCAGACCGGGATTATGGGCCTGGTAGATTAATTTAAGCAGGAAGCGCCCCTGGCCCAAACCGGGTGAGAGGCACCATACAGCCATCTGAACCTGTCGCGCCCCTGGCCCAGACCTGAATTAACAGCTTAATACCTTACAACAAGCTGAAGCGCCAGGGCGGGCAGGGCGGGCCATCACTCCAGTCTCTGATTTGTTTTTGCTTCCGGCCCTCCGTACGCCCCCATGTCGTTTCTTGATCCATCAGGATCATGATACATTGGATCCGGATTTCCGGCATCTATACAGGGAGAACCTGTCTTCAAGCTAAAATTTCCATTCTCTGGATCGGCAAATAAAGGATCAGCAGAGATATTTCCATTCACTCCCCGAAAATCACCGTCCCCTATGTCTGAATGATTGGGCCTGGAAGCGGGACTAAACCGATCAGAGTACAGGTCATCCTCATTCTCCCAGAGAATGGTGTTGACTATTCTCATAGCACCTCCATCGAAAAATATGCCTCCACCATAGTTGGCCTTATTTCTTGTAATGGTATCATTGATGATCGTGGAGGACGATCGGTCGCATGAGATGCCGCCACCGAATTTTGCCTTGTTCTTCCATATAATATTGTTAGCTATACGAGTAGAATCTCTGCCGCAAAATATTCCCCCACCAGAACTGGATGCGTCATTTTCCATTATGCTGTTGTGAGCGATATTAGGGGAAGCCCTGAAAGAAAAGATTCCTCCTCCAAACTTAATGGCATTGTTTTTCGAGATAACATTATTGGTTATAGTAGGAGAAGACCGCTGATTACAATAGATACCGCCGCCGAAAACTGCACTGTTTCCGGTGATAACATTGTTGATTATAGTAGGAGAGGATGAAGGCCCACAATAGATACCGCCGCCCTTAAGGGTTCTATTATCCATGTCATTGATGCTGGTGATGGTAAAACCATCAATTACAGCGTGAGAATCTTCCACAACGGTAATCACGGGGGTATTTCCTCTTCCTTCAATAGTTGTCTTTTGGGCTCCGTATGAACTTTTCAAGGTAAAAGATTTATCAACAATCGTAATGTTTCCAGAGTACAATCTATATACTCCGCTCGCTACTATGATTGTATCGCCTGGGTTACAGGCATCGATAGCATCCTGAATGGTTAAATAATTATTGGGAACAAGCAAAGTACCAGCTAAGGCACTATTTGCCAACACCAAGGTAAATACGATGGCCCAAAAACTAGTTTTCACGGCTTTGTACAAAGAGAATTTCATTCGTCTCGGCGGATCAGACTCATATTGAAGATGAAAGTTGAAAGCCTATGGCTCAAAGGCAAGTTGAACGAAGCTGAACGTTTTGCCAACGTCTTGATCACCTTTGCCACCCGACAAAATCTATGCCTGCGGTGGCGTTATTATAGATATAGTTGCGCCTTGCGGCAAGAGAAGGAACATTCAACAGTCTTATCCCTGCAGTCAAATTGCCACTGATTTCGTTATCCTCAATAGTCGCTGCATCCACATTAAAGATAGCTAAACCTGCTTTGCCATTATCAAAGACAGTGTTGTATATAATCTCAGCCTCATCTATCTTTGATAATCTCATGCCTGCTTTTAGATTTCCATAAAGCTTGTTATTTTCAATGACCACCCTAACATTGGTTCCTTGACCGCCGAGAGCCCTTAAACCAATACCCCCCCGTCTGTTATCATGAAGGATATTGTTCCTAATGATCAATGCCAGGTCGTGGGAATCAAGGTTTGTGCCGCCTATCCCAGCGCCATTCCTGTAACACACATTGTTCTCTATGACCGGTCTGGCATATTCTCTCACCCCAATCCCCGGTGCATCTGGATCTTCATCCGTTGCATCAGGGAACCTATTGTCAAATATCTCATTATCTGCGACTAAGGCGGCAGAATTAGGTCCATTGGCTATCCCGGGGCCATAATTGTCATAGACAACATTGTTTTTAATAACAGGCCTGGCTACGGTCTCAAAAGGTGGCCCCATACCTAACCCTAAACCCGTAGATAATATCCCTCCCCAGCTGCGATTTTTAGCCACGATATTGTTAACTACTTCAGGTGAGCAACCTCGAACTTCCACCATGAAAAGATTTATCCCCGAGACATATTTGGGCATGTTTATAATCGTGAATCCGTCCAGTCTCATGGGGGCAGTGGTATCTTTGGGAAAGCTTATCAAGTATCCAGGGGTCTCGATCCCGGTTCCATCAATGATAGTCCTCACCGTCCTTTTCAGTACCTTCTTATTTCCGGGACCATCCACCAGGTCATTACCATCGGAGCCCACAAAGCTCACCAGGCTTATCCCTTCCTTTATTTCAATACGTTCGTTGTATGTACCAGGTTTAACATATACAGTATCCCCAAAACCGGCCGAGTCAATGGCTTCTCCAATCGTGGTGTAATCATCCGGTACAAAGATCTCTCGGCCTGCGGGTTGCTCTGCAACAGCCGGAATCTCTTCCATCTCATGTAGTGCAGGCATGGGCTCTGCTGGAGCCTCCTCTTCTACAAACCTTATCTTCCCTTGATAGATTCCACAGAACCAGCCAATGAGCCCAGACTTTGTTTTGATCAGATACCATGAGTTAAGGTCATCT
>SDBU01003982.1_pt1 | contig 18450 bp, 15 predicted proteins | sample 2277071 | NCBI WGS metagenome assembly SDBU01 (sample SAMN10397929, study PRJNA504765) | marine sediment metagenome | isolation source: marine sediment core GS08_GC12, 126 cmbsf | place: Arctic Ocean: Gakkel Ridge, Loki's castle | collected 2008 | reverse complement strand
TGATAAAATGTTATATCTTCAAACCAAGTTTTTTCAAAATACATTTTCAGAAACCGAGTTTTTTAAAAAACTCGGTTTCTATGCAATTCCCATAGGAGGAATGACAATGACAAATTACAATATTCCTTTGATTGATTTTCATGTCCATTGTGGGGAGGGAGAAGACGGGTTATCGTTAGATGAAATATTGGCGCTCGCAGACGAGCGAAATGTACAGGTGGGCATTGTAGAACATGCAGGTTTTGGGCAGTCAATAGGGGATGATAAAGCTCTAAAACGCTATGTCGAAAAGTTAGCGTTCTATCCTGTGTATAAAGGCATTCAGGCGGAGGGACGGGATTGGCCCAACGCTTTCACTCCAAACGGCTTGAAAGAATTAGATTTTATTTTGACAGATGTGCTGACATTTCCTCAAAAAGGTGGGACAGTCCTCCAGTTGTGGAAACCTGGCATTGCTATTAAAGACCCGAAAGATTTCATGGAACAATATGTCGCTCTGGCGGTGCAGGTGTTGTCCCACGAGCCGATAAATATTCTGGCGAATCCGACTTATTTGCCTCAATGTATTCAATCGCAGTACCAGACTTTGTGGACGCGGAAACGGATGGATGCGCTCATTGATGCGGCCCGCGCTCATCACGTTGCATTGGAAATCAATGCGAGGTATCGCGTCCCAAGCGAAGAATTTGTGCGACGGGCACATCGCGTGGGTGTGAAATTTACCTTCGGCACCAATACTCATGGCGCGGAGGTCGGAGAATTGAAATACCCGCTTGAACTTGCGCGTCGCATTGGCCTCACAGCCGAAGATTTCTTTATGCCTTCTAGAGGGTAAAATGCGATTCTATATCTTCGGCTAATGTAACATCCGTGATGGAACTCGGTTAAATGGACACTCAAAATATTATGTTGGGCAATTGAAGGTGCAGGTGGCGGGAGTGTGCATTTCTTATCCAAGATGCTATTGCTCTGTGACTTTTGTTTTGACAAGTTGTGCGATAAAGAATGAGATTGCTTCAGTTTGCTTCGTTCCTCGCAACTCACAATAACAAAAAAATAGCCGTCATTGCGAGGAGCATGGGCGACGAAGCAATCTCGATTTCACTTGTCAAATATTATGTAACAAAGCACGATTATTATTCAATCTAGGCAGAATTTTATGTTGGACAGAGGGTTACGGATCCTGCGAACAACGGAAACCGAGGTGGTTGTTCGCAGTCCTCGCTAGATTCCAACCGCGGTGCGCACAGCGCAGGAAATCAACACTGCGCCAGTAGCTGACAAGATACCCAAAGTATTCAGAAGGGCGGAGGTGAGGAGAGGTAGCCCATGAACCACCGCGAGTTGTGCGTGAAAATATAGCCGGTGTTGTTGCGAAATCGTTATTAACGAAGAATACAGGCGTACCTGGACCGAGAGGATTTTCTTTAGGGCTTACGCTGTGTTTTGAACGACATTTTAGACCGTATTCGGGAATCGAGAATCTTTTACCTATGGCTTTGATTATAGCACGAGAAGTTATCCTCATCAGCCCCCCATAGTATTCATCGTCATATTCGTCGGCGCACCACTCGCTGATATTACCAGCCATATCGTATAAGCCATAGCCATTAGGTGGAAAGCTACCGACGGGGGATGTTTCAGGAGCTCTTTATATCCTTCGCGAACAGGTGGTGCTGTGAAGAAAGTCTGAAAAACTCTAAATCATCATTGCTTTTTAGCGTAGCAGATAATTTCGTAAATTTCATCTATGCTTTTTCCTTCTCATATTTTTCGATACTCTTGGACACTATCCCCACTGCTCGGTTCGGTTGCCATGACAAACCATAGTGCGTCGACAATACCAAGCTCTTTTACCAATGCTTTCTAAGCCTCGTTTTTGTAGCTCAAGTGTTGCAGTTTGTTCTACAAGGATTTTACTCATTGGTCTCTCCTCCTACGTAAGTTCCCTTGCATCTCAGAGCACGCCTTCCTTTTGATTCCGTTGATTTTGTGCGTGTAATAGAGGTAACTTTCGTCATTAGCGAGCGACGGTTCTTGTTGGACTAACGTTTTAAATAATTCATCAAGAAACTCAAACCATGCTTCGTAAAAATCCGAAGCGAGGATAGCTTGTGGTGTTTCAGGGAGATGTTCAAAACGCTTCCCGGTGAGCGGAGGTAGCTTTTGAAATTCTACCAAAATGTTCTCGCCATCGCGTCTCAAAGAAAGAATTAAATTGGTTCCCTGCTCAAAGAAATCCAACACCGCGGGGTCTTCATCTTCCCGTAATAAATCCTCTAAAACCTGAGGAAGCTCATCAAAAATAGTCGTCAGGTCAGGTTCATATTCAAATGGCAATTCAAATCCATTAACGAAAATCGACCAATATCGATTTTGTTCCTTGGCAAACTTCCATAAAGCTAATTCCAACTGAGCTATGTCCACAATGTCACTCCCATCAAAGCGCCAGCTTTTAGCGGGCTCCTTACATTGAATATAGAATGTTTCTGGCACGTTAATTCCTCCCTTCTTGAGTTAACAAAGAAAGCGCATATTCATCTGTTATCGGATAATTTGACCTGACAGTGCCATCTCGCCTTCTGATAACCAGAACTTTGGTCACATTCTCTATTATACTACCGTCAGGTTGATAAACTCGTCCAATTAGCTCGTCGAATTCCGAAATCTGGCAATTATTCTGCGGTCCAAACGCAGGTTTCCCCCTAGTCCGCTTTTCTGCTTCAACAATTACTACGTCATTATAAAATTGCCCCTGTGGTTCCTCAATCCCGCGCGCTCTATCTATAAGCTCTCGAGCCTGTCTTTTCGCGCCATGTCTGGTTTGTGAGTGTCCATAAGCCGGTCTGGATTCCGGCTTTCCCCATTGAATTCTTGGATTATCCTCAGTTTTATCCGAATTGAACGTCATTAGTTGCTCCATCAAAGGCATTTCGTAACATGATACCATCTTAAAATTAGATTGACAACAAAAAATACGCGGAGTTTATCCCGCATATGCGTGATAGCCATCCCGAGAATCGGGAGCGGGGCTGATTTTTGGCGGTTCACGAAGTAACCGTTGAGCGAAGCGAACACTCCTCATTGAAGTGTCCCTAATCAAAAAATTAACCCGTTGCAAAAGTAAATCTACTGTGGTATAATATTTTGCATCTGAGATTTCTGGGAGGAAACGAATAATGCTAAGATTATCAGGTTGTATTGAAGCACTCTTTAACAAAATTCCGTATCCCGAACGAATACAAAAGATGGCGGAGTTAGGCGTACCCGCTTTTGAGTTCTGGGGCTGGTCAAATAAGAATTTAGATGAAATCAAGCAAGCACGCGATGAGACGGGCTTACCGATTGCCACGTTTATGTGTGAAATGGGCGCGCCGTTGGTGGACGCAAGTCAGCATGAGACAATCATCGAAGGCACGAAACGTTCGATTCCCGTAGCGAAGGAGATGGATTGTCAACGGCTGTTGGTGACGACAGGAAATGAACTGGAAGGCGTGAGCCGCGCTGAACAGCATAAAAGTATCGTTGATGTACTAAAAGCTGTCGCCGGAATGGTCGAGGACGCGGGTATTATCTTGACGCTGGAACCGCTCAACATTTTGGTTAATCATAAGGGTTATTATCTCTATACTTCGGACGAGGGATTTGAAATTATTGATGAGGTTGGCAGCCCCAATATCAAGTTGCTCTATGATATCTATCATCAGCAAATTACTGAGGGCAATCTCATCGCGACTATCGAGGCGAATATTGAAAAAATTGGGCATTTCCACATGGCTGATGTGCCCGGCAGACATGAGCCGGGAACCGGCGAGATAAATTATGGGAATGTGTTCAAAAAGATTGCGGAATTGGATTATGATGGCTTCGTGGGTATGGAATTCTGGCCTCTGGCATCTGATGAAGAAGCCGTCAAATTAACGGTTGATTTGGCTGCTAGTGTTTTGTAAGTCTGGGGAAATAAGATTATGACTGAGATGTCGGCGCGTGCTATCGCACGCGCTAATAAATCCCAAATTGACCATGACCAAAATTTCAAGGAACTGTTGCACCAGTTATGTCAACTACCCCTCCTGAATCATGGATTCAGAAAGGTAGCTTGTAGGTGATTGCAAGCCCTAGTTGACTAGCCTAAACACTGTGCAGGAAAATACTGTACAATGCTACGTTATTTGGGATATAGACACCTTCGGATGTTTCGCTAGTCCGTTGCTCTGTCGTGGCTCTGTAAACAGTTTCCGCGTAGCGGAATCCCTAGATGGGAACCTGAGAGGTAGGGACAGTCAACCACAGGACGGCCTGACATTACGCGGTGTTAGCGCATCGCGCGTGCGATTACACGCGCGGCTAGCCGCGCAGGCAAGCCCAAATAACATTGGCGAAGCGAACCTAACCCATTATCCATCGTAGTGCCATGCTTCCCGAGGCCTTCCACAGGATAATGGTGCGAATAACCGAGAGGTTTTCTATGAAAGTTTATGTAAAATCAACATCAGGAAAATGGCTAATGCCTACAAATCCTGCTAATGCAAGACGATTGCTGAAACAAGGTAAGGCAAAGGTAATTCAAAGAACACCATTTGCTATTCAGTTGCTTTATGACACTACAGAATATGTTCAACCAGTAACAGTTGGAATAGATGACGGAGGTATCCGCGTTGGGATTGCTGCTGTTGCTGAAGATAAGGTCTTGTACCAAGAAGAACTCAATCTGCGGACTGACATTAAGGCTAAAATGGATACTCGTCGTTCTTACCGGAGAGGCAGAAGGCACCGAAAAACCCGTTATCGAAAAGCAAGATGGCAAAATAGAAAGCATTCCATCCCCAAATGCAAAGTTTGTGGTGGCAATGCACCAAAATCTAAAGTTATTTGTCGCGCCTGTTCGGATAAGGTTGATGGGGCACACCAAAAGTACGCACATATCAAGAAATCTAAATTCCGTTTGCCTCCATCAATCAAAGCAAAGAAAGAAGCGATTCTTCGTGCAATCAGAAAAATTCCTTTGCCTGTTCCTAAGCTGATTCGCCTGGAAGATGCTTATTTTGATTTTCAGGCAATGGAGAACCCAGAGATTACAGGCGAACAATATCAGCATGGTGAATTATTTTATCACAAAAATTACAAACAAGCTTGTAAGGTGAGGGACGGTTTTAAATGCCGGGTGTGCAAGTCTTCTGAGAACTTGCAAGCTCATCACATGAAACCGCGTATCAAAGGTGGAACTGACCGTTTAAGCAACCTTATGACGCTTTGTGAAAGTTGCCATGAAAAGCATCACACCGAAGGCTTAAGACTTCCAAAGCAAAAAACTTCATTTTATATCTCTGCCGCTCATGTCCAGCAAGGGAAAAATTATCTTCGATATGAACTTTCCCAAATAGTTCCATTGGAAATGACCTTCGGCTATATCACTTCGTACTATCGCAACCAGGCCCGTAGCGAAGCGAAGGGGCGAAGCGGCTTTTCAGGTTTAGAGAAATCCCATGTCAATGATGCTGTAGTTATTGCTAACCCTCAAGCAAGACCCATACAAGGTTTCATCCGTACCAATTGTGAACTACCGCTTCGCCCGTTCGCTTCGCTCACGGTGGCATCTCGCAAACGTAGCCTTCACGAAGCTAAAGCTAGAAAAGGAAGAAAAGAACCGAATCGCACACAAAAGCGCAATGCAAAGAATACCTTCCGTTCCGGTATATTTCGGCGTTGGGATACAGTTCTCTACAAAGACGGCAAAATTGGCTTTATTTCAAGTTTTGCAGGCAAATCAGCATGTAGAATTGTCGATATTTACGGCAATTATATAAAGGATGATAGCAAAAGTTATACCCAAGTTCCACTGAAAGATGTCCGGTTAATCCATAGAAATCAAGGTCAAGTGTCGCAATTCCTCCCCTACTGAATAGAAGATTCAGAAGGGGAATCCTTGCGACGAAAGTTGAACAGTTTTTACGGTTGTTTTTCCCTACTCACGCGGCGAGGCTGAATTTCGCCACCGCGACGTTTCTTGAACAAGAACATTTCACCGATTTCCCCAGCGGGGAGCATCGAACTGTTGATACGCTAGTGAAGCTGAATACGCTTTCCGACGAGCCGGAACTTGTCCTTATCCATGTGGAGTTTCAAGCAACACGGAAGAGAACCTTCCCGCGCCGAATGTTCCGTTATTTCAGCCAATTGCGTTTGCGTTTTGAGACGCCAATCTTTCCTGTGGTGCTTTGAGAATTTCTGCGGCGGACTAGGTTGGGAAGAATACCGAGAGACACTCTTCGGCGAGGAATATCTGCACTTCCGCTACCATTGCATCGGTTTGCCGGAATTACATGCAGAAGAGTATCTTGCCACACAAAATGCCGTTGCTTATGGTTTAGTCCCGCTGATGGAACATGGTGACAGAAGCAAGCCACAGTTGAAAGCAATTTGTTTAAAAGGGATTCTCCGGAGTGACCTGAATGAAGTGCAAGCGGCGATACTAGTTCATTTTTTGGAAACTTACCTACCGTTGGAACCGGCTGAAGAACAAGAATTTCAGCAGTTGATTCCACGAGAGGAGGTGGAGACGGTGAAATATAATACCCCATGGCATCGACAAGGACGATTGGATGCGCGGCGCGAAATATTGTTGCGCCTGCTGCGCGTTAAATTCGGCAGTGTCTCATCCACTACTGAGCAACGTGTGTTGTCTATCAAATCCACCGAGGAATTAGATAGGCTGTTAGAGCAACTCATACATGCCGAATCAATCGAAAAGATGGAGTTGCCTGCTGATGTCCAAATTTAAGTTACGTGCAGAAACTCGACATACAGAAACATCAAGATGAACAATGTAGAAGGAGAAAATAGGAATGAATAACAGCATTGAAGCTATTTATGAACACGGGGTTTTACGACCACTTTCGAAGTTGTCTATTGCCGAAGGCGAGCGAGTGATAATAACGATTCATCCGCTACTGAAGAAAGCAGAAAAGGTGGATGCAATTTATACCATCTATGAGATTGCGGAAGAATCAGGTATTTCTGACCTGGCAACCAATATTGACCACTATCTTTGTTGACGAATCAACTCTCCTCAATTTTTTTTACACACATTCAGGAGAACCAACCGACCACTTGTACATCGTTCGTCACAGCGGTATTCTCGACGGTGAACCTATTGTAGCAGGCAGTCGCATATCGGTGAGCGCTCTTGTTACCTATTGGAAACAAGAATATAAAATATCGCAAATTTTAGATATTTTCCCGCATCTCTCTCTGGAACAAGTACTAGACGCGCTAAGTTTCTATCTTGAAAACCAAGATGAAATTGATGAATTGATTCGCTTGAATGAAACCTAAATACCAAATTAGGATTGACATTTCCCATTACAATAATGCGTGAGACATAACATAATGCATAATGCGTAAAACGTAAAACGTAATGCGTAAATATGTAAAACACCGATAATTATGACTTACGTTGTGATGCAAACATATTGATTAAATTTAAATTATCAAAGACTTGTTTACATTACAATGACAAGGAGCAATAAAAATGCAAAAACTTCGAATAGCATTGATTCGAACTGAAACACGATTCAATGCGTTTATCTTGTTGTTACTCATTTTATACGCGACGACATTATATGCTGCCGGATTTGAAGATGTCGAACAAAAAATCAGGGAGCACGTTTTGTCTAACGGAATGAAGTTCATAATCCTTGAGAGGCACGAAGCCCCTGTTTTTTCCGGGCATATTTACGTGAACGTCGGCGGCGCTGACGAGGTCATCGGAAATACAGGAATTGCCCACATCTTTGAACACATGGCATTCAAGGGGACGACGACCCTTGGAACAAAGAATTACGAGAAAGAAAAAACCATTATGGACAAAATGGATAAAGTGTATGATGAACTCAGAGCTGAATGGGCAAAAGGAAATCGTGCAGATGCGGAAAAGCTGAAGCAATTAGAAACTGAATTTAAGGCTCTGCAGGAAGAGGCTTCCCAATACTCCGACGGCGAGGAATATACAAAAATCCTAGAGCGGGAGGGGGCTGTTGGAGTCAATGCAGGAACATCTGCTGATTATACAGTGTATTATTATAGTCTCCCGTCAAACAAAGTTGAATTGTGGATGGCATTTGAATCTGAAAGATTCATTGAACCTGTGATGAGAGAGTTTTTCAAAGAGAAAGATGTCATCAAGGAGGAACGACGTCGCAGTGTGGAGAGCCGCCCCACCGGCAGGCTTCTTGAGGAACTCAAGGGACTTGCTTATCTTGCGCATCCGTATGGACAACCAATCATCGGTCATATGTCAGATATCAACACAACAACGCGAGCAGAAGCACTTGAATTTTTTGAGGAACATTACGCACCCAGCAATATGGTTGCTGCAATCGTTGGTGATGTCAATACTGATGAAATCATTCAAATGGCGGAGAAATATTTTGGCAGAATTCCTGCCCGGCCGAATCCACCTCTCGTTGAGACCGTTGAGCCTAAGCAATTAGGTGAACGGCAAGTCAAAATTGTGGAACAAACACAACCAGTTATCTTTATTGCTTACCATAGACCCGAGGTAAAACACCCAGATGATTTCGTGTTTGACGCAATTACGGATATTTTGACTTCAGGTCGAACGTCACGTCTATATAAAAAATTGATTCGAGATGAGAAGATTTCGGTTTTCGTAAACGCTTTCTCAGGATATCCGGGGTATAAGTACCCAAATCTTATTCTCTTCTACTCCTATCCTGCCCAAGGACACACAAACCTGGAAAACGAGGAAATGATTCTGGATGAGATTGAGAAACTCAAGGCTGAACTTGTGTCGGAGGCTGAATTAAAGAAAGTCAAGACGCGCGCAAAAGTGGGATTAATTCGTTCACTTCGCTCTAACAGCGGGCTGGCTGAAAACTTATGTACTAATGAGTTTCTTATGGGAGATTGGCAAGAATTATTCAGGTCGCTTGAGCGCATTGAAAAAGTGACGGCTGAAGATATCAAACGCGTTGCGAATGAATATTTTGTGGATTCCAATCGCTCGGTGGCAGAGATTGTGACAGAGGAATCCAAGGCAGAAACAGAGGAAGAGTGAACGAATTACGAAGTACGAATTACGAAGTACGAATTACTCCACGCATGAATGCGGCGGGTGAACAAATCCCGCTGTTCCTTGTCAATAAAGTGTCGGAGGGATGAGATAGCTTCGCATCTCACCCTCTAAAGGTTGAAACCCGACTCATCTACAGACACCGTTGCGAGGGACGAAGCAATCAGCAATTCATCTGCCGTAAGACGAAGTCGTCGGGTTTTATCCGACGTACCCACCCCTGCCCCTCCAAGGAGGGGAAAGCGGCAGCCTTCTTGCCTGTTTTCTGTAAATGAGAAAATCGGAGTGCGAAAACTCTGTTTTCGCTGACTCGGCGAAAATCGAATTTTCGCACTCCAAAAGAAACGGAGGAAAAATAAATGCGAAAAATTGTGTCTTATTTGATAATATTGAGCTTCATTTTCATTCTTGTCGCATGCGGTGGAAAACAGATGGAGGTGGAGGTCACATCCTCAGATGTGACAATGACTTCCGAGACTTCACCTCGAAAAAAGCCCCATGAAGGGCTTATCTATCCCCCGCTGAATCAACCCAAGCCACCGGTTCCTCAACGAGTCGAATTAGACAATGGTATGATTGTTTACCTGTTAGAGGACCATGAATTACCGATTATTGATATTTCCTTACGAATTCGCACGGGGGCGCTCTACGAACCGGCGGACAAAATTGGATTGGCAAATATAACAGGGACAGTCATGCGAACAGGCGGAACCATAAGTAAGACCGGAGATGAACTCGACGAAATTCTGGAGAATTTAGCCGCTTCTGTTGAAGTGGGTATCGGCGGTGATTCAGGTTCGGCGTCGACGTCGGTTTTGAAGGGAGACCTCGACACCGGATTATCTATCCTCGCCGATGTCTTGATGAATCCGGCATTCCGAGAGGATAAAATAGAGTTAGAAAAAGTTCAGCATACAAGTGCCATCTCTCGACGAAATGACAACGCAAGCAGTATCACCTCGCGAGAGTTCCGGAAACTCGTCTATGGTGCAGACAGCCCTTATGCGCGTACAACTGAGTATGATACGATTAACAATATCACGCGCGATGACCTCGTGGCTTTCCACAAAAAGTATTTTCGACCGAATAACGTTATTTTAGGTGTCCTCGGAGATTTTGACTCCGAAGAGATGCTCGCGAAAATTAAGGAGGTCTTCAAAGAATGGGAGCCGGCGGAAATTGACCTACCGGAAAAACCTAAAGTTCCTGAAAGCGATGCCAAGAAAATTGCTCTGGTAACAAAAGACGATGTCAATCAAACGAATATACGCATGGGACATATTGGATGGTTGCGTAAGAATGAAGACTATCCAGCTTTGGTTGTGATGTGCCAGATTCTGGGGGTGAGTTGGAATAGCCGTTTGATGAATAGTATCCGAGTTGAAAAAGGATTGGCATATTCTGTCGGGAACAACTATGGCGCCGGTTATGATGTTCCTGGGGTTTTCCTCATTGCGTGTGGAACTAAATCGGAAACCACTGTGACGGCAATAGAAGCAATTCTGGTAGAAGTTGAAAAAATGCGCGCAGAAGAGGTGACGGATGAGGAATTGAAAGAGGCAATTGATGGCTTCATGAACTCGTCTGTTTTTGACTATGATACCAAAGGAGAAATTCTGTCACGAGCGCTCAGGTATGAATACTATGACTATCCTCAAGACTTCGTCGAACAACTCATGGCAGGGATTCGAAAAGTCACAAAAGCAGATGTCAAACGCGTTGCCAATGAATATCTACATCCGGATAAATTCGCGCTCATAGCGGTTGGCAAGGCAAGTGATTTTGATAAGCCATTGAGTACGTTCGGCGATGTCATGGAAGTTGATATTACCATTCCACCACCATCCGCTGAACCTGTCCCCGAAGCTGGTGAAACTGATATTACAAAGGCGAAGGCAATTCTTGCCGATGCTGTCAATGCACATGGTGGTCTTGAGAATTTAAAGTCGGTGAAAAATATCGTTGCGAAAGGGGAACTTACTGCGAATACCCCCGGAGGGATGATGGAAATGGAGGTGCAACAATACCGCGTTTTACCTGACAAAATGCGATTTGACATGACTATCCAAGCGATGGGGATGGAGATAAGTCAGGTTTTTGATGGTCAATCCGCGTGGGTAATAACCCCTCAGGGCACTCAACCGCTCCCTGAATCTATGGTTGAAGAATTCAAAAAGAATACTTTTCGAGACACTGTCCAACTGCTAATACATCTTTCCAGCGATGATATCTCCGTTCAATATCTCGGCACAGAAGATGTGAAGGGAAAGGTGGCAGACGTTATATTGGTTAGCAATTCCTCTGGAGATTCCTTGAAAATATTTATTAGTCAGGAGACAAGGTACATAATTAAAAAAGAATATCGGGCGATGTCAGAGGAAGGGCAGCCAGTAGACACAGAGGAATTCATTGATGACTATCGAGATATCTCCGGCGTGAAAATGAGCTTTCATACATTGATTCACCGAAATAGTGAAAAATATGCTGAAATCACGCTCGACGAATTAACGATTAATGCGGAGGTGGATGAATCAATGTTTGAGAAGTAGGGCGTGTTGACGAATACCTTGTAGAGGCTGCTCTCAGTCCCAGCCTTTGTGTTCCAGAAGGACGGGACAGAGAGCGTCCACGCAGTAGCGAAGGAACATTCCTACTTGCTGGCGATGGTCAAATCACATAACTAACAAGGAAAAGGGAAAAGAATAAAGTGAATATTATATTGCCCAAACAAAGACGCTGTCCAGAGTGTGCTGGAGATATGGAATATCAGTTAATAAACATATCCTATCAGGAAAAGGATATAGAAGTTACCAAGATTACAGATGTTCCAGCGTTAGTATGTTCGAAATGTAATTTTCAACTTATATCCATTCGTTTAGCTAAAGAACTGGATGTTTTAGTAGATGCTATCTTTGACTCGCGTGACATTCTCCCCTCCTGAATCAAAGATTCGGAATGGGCTTCATGTCGTCTCAAGGACGACAGAATGTTGGCCGCGCGTGCGATCGCACGCGCTATAGATTCGTAGACAGTGTGCATCGGTTCAAGAAAACACCGATGTTACTACGGGTAGTGCCACACTACCACTACTCCGATAACGGAGATACCTTTTAGATAGTTTCAATCACGAGCCAAGCCATAAGATAACAATCTTATTGGCAATAACGGTATTGTAGCTCTGAATACTATCTACCTTGGTTTTTAGACACAAAGGATTTTATGCGAAACCTCATCACAATAGTCTTGTGATTGGTGATATTATATCGTACAGACATGTAGAAAGCAAGTAATTTTTTGCCAGATCGAAAAAGTAGACGTCAATTTGGCTTTTAATCAAAACGTAGCAAATATTTAGACAACAACGTGAGGCAGAACATAAACTATTTACTACGGATATGGGAAGTAACGAAAAAAAGGAGAACACATGAAACGCACTATCCTAATTTTTTTACTAATGGCCACTGCGGTTTGGGGCGCTGAAGCACCTTTCAATCGTGGGGTTAACTTGACAAATTGGTTTCAGGAATCAAGCGCTCAGAAAATCCAGTTTACTAAATTCACCAGGGATGATTTTATTAATATCAAAAGCTTAGGCTGCGATGTCATTCGATTGCCGATTAATTTACACTACATGACCAACGGCGCACCTGATTACTCAATAGACCCCCTGCTTTTCAATTTCCTTAATCAGGTCGTTGACTGGGCTGAAGAATTGGAACTTCACCTTATTCTGGATAATCATACCTTTGACCCATCTGTGAATACTGCCCCGAACATTGGAGACATTCTGAGCCCTGTATGGACTCAGATGGCGGAGCATTTTAAAGAACGCTCAACATACTTGTACTACGAAGTTTTAAATGAACCGCATGGTATTGCAGATGATATATGGAACGAAATCCAGCAAGAAGTAATCGCTTCAATTCGTGCCGTTGATGGGAAACATACTATCATTGTTGGAGCGGCCAACTGGAATAGTTACAATAACCTTGATGATATACCACTGTACAATGATAGTAACCTGATATACACTTTTCATTTCTATGACCCATTCATCTTTACCCATCAAGGGGCAAGCTGGACCTCCTTAGAACCACTTGCCGGTGTACCGTTTCCATATAATGCTGACAGCATGCCTGACTGCCCGCCGGAGTTAGTAGGTACCTGGGTAGAAAGCGCCCTGAATAATTATATAAACGACGGTACAGTTAACCGCGTAAAAGAATTAATTGATATTGCCGTTGATTTTAAAAACAACCGTGGCGTTCCTGTATATTGTGGAGAACTTGGCGTTTATATACCCAATAGCAATAACGATGACCGCGTCTTCTGGTATAGTGTTGTGCGAAATTATCTGGAGGAAAATGATATTCCCTGGACAATGTGGGATTACACCGGTGGTTTTGGGCTTTTTGAACCCGGAAGCAACGACTTGTTCGACTATGATTTAAATATTCCTCTGGTTGAAGCATTGGGATTCAATGTCCCGCCGCAGCAGGATTATGTGCTTGAACCGGATACAACAGAATTTGATATTTATTTGGATTTTATTGGTGAAAACATCATTGAATCCACCTGGTGCGAGATAGGAACCGTAAGTTACTATTCGGAAGATAACCCGTATGACGGCCAATACTGTATTCACTGGACAGGAGTAGAGCAGTATTGTTCTATTGGATTTGATTTCAAACCAGTCAAAGATTTGACCCTCTTGGTAAATAATGGGTATGCCATTGATTTTTGGGTTCGCGGCGATACCCCCAATATCAAATTCGATATTCGTTTCATTGACACTAAAACTGATGATGCTGACGACCATCCCTGGCGCATGCGGTATACAATTGATGAACAAGTGGCAGCATGGAACGGCGAATGGCATCATGTGCGTATACCTTTGCGTTTCTTTAGTGAGCATGGTGCCTGGGATGACAACCAATGGTTTGACCCAGTTGGAGATTTTACCTGGACTGCCACGGACCGTTTTGAGATAGTCTCTGAATACATGGACTTGGAGGGAATTAATCTTTATTTTGATAATATCCGTGTGGTCCCAACTTCTTTCCCTGTTGGCGACGTTAGCGGTGATAGGAATGTTACGGCTTATGACGCCGTTTTAATCCTTCAGTTTGTGGTCGGACTGATAACAGAGTTTCCAATTGAAAGTATGATGAGCAGTTCACCATACGATATAGAGCCTCGCAATTACGAAATAAGTATTCCCGATGTAACTGTAAAAGCAGGCGAGCGAGTTCAAGTTCCTGTTGTCGTCAATGACGCTAAAGGGATGCAAGCCGGCGGCATTGTTGTAAAATATGATAGCAGTATTCTAAAAGCTATTGATGTAATGCCTACATCGACTTTGAGTAATTCCTATTGGGAATGCAACACTAAGCGAAAGAAAGAGATTCGTTTCGCCTTTGCCTCTATGAAGCCTATAGAAGGTGGAAATAAACTACTTATACTTGAGTTTGAAGCATTGCCTAACACCGAAGGTATTACCAGTCCACTTATTCTTGACCATGTGAAGCTATCGGAAAATCTCTCTATTATCAAGAATAATGGTTCAATTACCGTGTTGCCATCAAAATCACTGCTGCTTCAGAACTACCCAAATCCCTTCAACCCAGAAACATGGCTACCCTACCAATTAGCACAAGATGTCCCAGTTACCATCAGCATCTACAACACCAAAGGTCAGCTTATCCGCACCATCAACTTAGGCAATCAGAATGCTGGTATCTATGTCACAAAGGATAAAGCCGCCTACTGGGATGGTCGTTTAAGCTACGGTGAGAAGGTAACATCAGGTGTTTATTACTATCAATTGGAAGCTGGGGAGTTTAGGGCTGCGCGTAAAATGGTGATAATGAAATAATCGAGAATTTCTCGAAATAATCTTTGACATTCGATAAAGATTTATGGTATCATTAAGTATCATAAATTTGGGAGAATATTGTAAAAATCATGATGCAGAATCAATTTGAAAGTTTCACACAACCTAAAGGTTGCTTTAGTACTTTTTGTATCACCGATTCACAATGTTTTGCCCGACATAAAGTCGCGTGTGACTGCACGCGGCAATCAAAGGTCGAAGTGATAACTTAGTTTTTTTTGTTACATGAAGTGAGAGTCTTCGTAAAAATTGTGAAAGGTGGTGCATCAAATGGCTACCGGCAGTGTGAAATGGTTCAACGAAAGAAAGGGTTACGGATTCATTTCTACAGACGAGGGTGAAGATGCTTTTGTTCATTATTCTGAGATACAGGGCGATGGATTCAAAACCCTATATGAAGGGCAGCAAGTAGAATTTGATATTGTCCAAGGACAGAAAGGCCCACAAGCTACTAACGTTGTACCAGTCGACTAAAGAAAATATTAAGCATGCTTCTATTCTTATATTAAGCATGACTATTTTTTCTTAAAGAAAAGGCAGGGATTCAAATCCCTGCCTTTTTTTACTTCTTGTCGCAGAAGTCCCCTTCTAATTCTTTTTTGTTTTGGCATTACCAGGCATTTTACCCACCTATAATTCCACAGTAACAGGCGAACCCGTTTCAGCCGATTTCCACGCCGCTTCCGTGAGTTGAATCACGCGCAGACCGTTGGTGGCATCCACACGGTTCTCCGCTTTGCCGAGGATTAAATCCAAGAAGGCGCGGTCTTTTTCCCCACCTTTGGGGAGTTCATCACCAGTTACTTCAACCATTCCGGTGCCTTGTTCCTCGCGGTAGACCTTACCATCCCGCACGAATAGCGTACCATTTTCCATCCAAATGGTGAAATCTTCTCGCATCTGTCCAGCCGCGTGCCCGACAACACTAATATTACATAATGCGCCTGTATCGAACCGGATTGTCAACGCGCTCAGAATATCTACCTGTGCATCAAAATTTTCCATCATTGCAAAGACTTCGCTAGGACTTGCTTCCAAAATCCAGAGCAAAATGTCTAACAAATGGCTGCCTGAATCATTGAGCTGGCCACCGCCGCTGAGGGCTGGGTCCATGCGCCACCTCCCCTGCTGACCGCGGTACCAGTTCTGGCATTGGTGAGCCGTCACGAAGTGCGCTGGGCCGAGTTCTCCGCTTTGCACGACATTGCGGCAGTATGCGTAGGTGGGTTGGAGATGACGTTGGTAACCAATCATCAAGTGTTTCCCTGTCTCCTTTATTTTATCAATGACTTGACGCGCATGCTCCACTGTACAAACCATCGGTTTTTCAGTGAGTACATGGCAGCCGGCGTCCAGCGAATCCATAATCTGTGGAAAGTGAAGCGTATGTGGAGTGCTAATCTCAACAGCATCCGGCTTGATAGCAGCCAGCATTTCCCGGTAATCAGCGTAAGCCGGCGTTTCAGAGCTTACACCAACGTTTTCTCGGAATGCCTGAATCGCGCTTTCACTGACATCCGTGAGAGCGACAATCTCCGCGTCCGGTTGCTGCATAATGCGGCGGCCGTGACCACGAGCATTCCCGCCACATCCAATAAATCCAATTCGTATTGCATCTTTAGACATTTTTCCTTCCTTTCTTAGCTCATGTAAAATGCAAATCTGCACAAGTTCTCAACATGAGTCGTCTTGTTTTCTTGTTTTCCCGTTTTCTTGTTTTCATTCTTTAAAGAACTTGATGAAGCAGTAGTTCCGTAAGCCCAGCGACTTGGGTTGAGTAGGCAAAGCCGTATCGAAACCAGCCAGGCGTCGGTGACCGAAGGGAACACATTGGAAGTATAAAAATAATTCTGTCCGACTACTTATGTCCGCTTCTGGGTTTCCTCGACATACAGCCTCCCAAAGTAGGTACTCCAACCGGCGGGGCTGGGATAGAAGTCCCAGAAACGACACCGCGTCGGAAACTCGGACTCACCCTGACTCCGAAGCCAGTCCATGAGGGCGGAATCTGTCCCTCGTCGTTCTATCTCGTCAATCGCGGCAGCGTGTAATTCCTCAACAACCAATGGATAAGACGCTGCTACGTCTTGTAGTGAACCGAGCCGAGTTAGACTGCAGTTCTCAGGCTTGGCAGCAAACTCCAAACACCACTCCTGGTCAAATACGGTGAAGAGAGTTTTCTTGGTATCGCCTCTCCATCCGTCTGCTGTGTTGCCCGCGAGTGCCAGTTTTCGCGGGGCTTCTTTGCCTTCGCGTGCTATGGATAAAACATCGTGGGATTCAATACCCTCCGGAACAGGCACACCAGCTAATCCTGAGATAGTGGCGAATATGTCCTGGGGCTGCACGATGATATCGCTGCGTCCGCTTCCACCGTTGGGAGCGAATACTATAAATGGTGTATGGGCTTCTTGCTCGCGGACGGGATATCCTTTGCCAAAGGTGCCTCGCTCGGCGACGTTCGTACCGTGGTCGGCTGTGAGCAATATCGCCGTGTTCTTTGCTAATCCTGTTGCATCCAGCGTGTTCAGTACCTCACCGAACCATCGGTCTACCCAGCTTACCTTCGCCGCATACTGAGATGCAACATGCTGCCGAGCCTCCTTCGACAGGTTCTTGGCATTTCTAGCTGCGAATGAGCGAGGGTCAATTCGTCCATCGTAACCTTCCCTTTTGTCATACATCGTTACAAATTCAGGCGGAACATCCCACGGCTCGTGCGGGTCGAAGCAGTCGAGCCAAAGCAGAAAGTTTTCGCGCGAAGCGTTGTCCTTGAGCCACTCACAGGCAGTGAGAAACAGATTGGCTGCATTCCACTCCTCATACTTTTTGCGTTTTCGATTGGCGCGGGCATAAGTGACGACCATTCGGTTGTTCAGCACGTTATCATTCGCAAAATCAAAAAGAGGGTCGCGCGCCCAGTTTTCGGGCCATTCTGTATTCGTGTCAATCCAGGGCCGGTCGACTTCGGCCCCTCGAATGAATGTCCAGGCGTGGAAGGGCCAGTCAAAGTGGTGTCCACCGTTGACCAGATGAGGGGTATCGTGAATGAGCTGGGTGCAATAGCCGGCTTGCGCAAGCACTTCCGGCAACGTCGTGACATCGAACGGGAGGGGTTGCCACCGATGAAAGGGACGACCATAACGGCCGGTGATGACATCGGTCCTGTGTGGGATGGTCGGGTAACTTGATGTAAAGCTACGGTCAAACACCCACGACTGTTCAGCCAATCTGTCCATATTGGGCGTTTGTATCCAGTCATTCCCATTCGCGGCAATGTAATCGTATCTAAGCGTGTCAATAATGAGGATGATGATATTCATTTTTTCTCCTTTCGCTGTTGCTACATTTTATGGTATTCACAAAAGATTTTTGGTTCTTCTTTCAATCTTCAATCTTCAATCTTCATTCTTCAATCCATTCCCCACCTTCCTGTTCTTCGCTTTTTGCTTTTCTTTTTAAG
>SDBU01003981.1_pt1 | contig 18453 bp, 28 predicted proteins | sample 2277071 | NCBI WGS metagenome assembly SDBU01 (sample SAMN10397929, study PRJNA504765) | marine sediment metagenome | isolation source: marine sediment core GS08_GC12, 126 cmbsf | place: Arctic Ocean: Gakkel Ridge, Loki's castle | collected 2008 | reverse complement strand
TAGAGAATGCAAAAAATACAAAAATAAAAAAGAAAATTTCAGATAGTAAGGAAGTAAAAAGCAGTAGGTTTGATACGTCACATAAAAGAATTAATTCTTAACTTTTTCTAGGTTTGTCATTCCAAAGTTGTCATAACATTATTTAAACGAAAGTGATTTTAATGGGTGATGAAAGAAGTGTCTAGTAAAAATCAACCTAAGAAAAAAATTAAGGATAAAGATGAGAGATTATTAAAATTCTTATCCAGCTTAGGAAAAAAAAGATTTAACTTAAAGAATTATTCTCGGAAAACAAAACTTCCAAAGTCATCAATTTATGAGATTCTTATAAGGTTAGAAAGACATGGGTTTATCAAGAGGGACATTGGAGATAACCATATAATAAGTTTAGGAAGAAAATATTTGAAATCAAATAGGATTAAAACCCATCAATTATTCAATAAAAGTCATTGTGCCGTATGTGGAAGAAGGGATATAATAGATATTCATCATATAGATAAAAATAAAGAAAATAATAAATCATCAAACCTAATTGATTTGTGCCCAAATCATCATGGACTAATACATAGAGGAAAGGCAGAAATAATAATTGAGAAAGGGATTATGTTTTATATGATAAGACTAAAAAACAAAAAATGAATAAAAAAATCTCTAGAAAAAAGTTAGACACCCCACGGAGAAGTAAGGGTGTCCAAGTGGCACCCTCTCCCCCTACCATTTCCTGTGGAAAAAAAGATAGGATGTTATTATTACATCTTAAAGAATTAGGAACTAAGAGACTAAATATAAAGCAATATTCACGAGAGAACAAAACACCGAGGTCGTCAGTATACAATTCACTAAATAGATTAGAATTTAAGGGGTTAGTTCTCAGAGAGTTGGCAGACAATAAGATTACAAGAAGAGGAAAAATATACATAGATTATACAATGGGACAAGATTTAGGGGGTGTCCAAAAGCCCCGTAGGGAGTGTCGGGAAATTAACAAACTTTCAACACATTATCATAAATTCAGATTACCAATAAGTGATAGAAAAGATTTTAGAATAGAAAAATTAAAGAAACTAAACTATGTAGGGATAAAAGAAAATAAGCTACACAACCTACATCAGATAATTGTAGAGTTTGAAGACGCAAAGATAATAATAAATCCAAAACAAGTGATTATAAGCCTATTTGAGATTATAGGGGACGATGTAGAAGAAACAGACATAAAGTCTCTCTCAATGGCTGTGAGCTACGCAGAGAAGCTAATGAGCGTAGGAGTGATTACTAAAGGGGTTATGGTTGAAGAAGGACATTGGGCGAGAATGGAGAGTGTTTTAAGTAACTTTCTTTACGACAAGGTTGATAAAAAATACTTTTTAAAATTAGATAACGGAGCAAGATTCTTCATAGATAATTCAGGTGGAGGATTAGAGGATGAAACAGACGACAAGATAGTAAGACAGAGGGTGGACAATTTTCTAAACCAAATAGGATCGAATGATTTTGACTTAGGAGACATTAATAAAACAAAAGAAGCGTTAGGATTTATAACAAAATTAGAAGCGGCCCGACTGACAGATAAAATAGAAGAAAACAAATTAGAGAGATTCAAACTAGAAAAAAACAAACTTAAAATGCCGGAAATAAATTTGATACCAGGATATATTTGTTAAAATGAAGCGTTCCTACATGAAAAAAATACGTTCCTGCTACGGAAAAAAGACAATGTTCTATAAGAAAAAAATAAAGGATTGTATAAGATGCCAATTCAAAAAGAAATGTCTTCTAGAAGTTAAGGGGGATGAGAACAGATGATTAAACAAAGAACCAAGTGCGCTATATTTTCAAGAGTGGTTGGCTATTATCGTCCAGTCGCACAATGGAACTCAGGAAAGCAAGAAGAATTTACCGACCGTCTAGTATTCAAAACAGACTAATCACTTTTTAACTAACCTTTCTCCATCACAACCCTAACCATAAACACCCTTATCTTTTTACTCATAGATGTTCCTTCGTCAATACACGCCTTATGAAAATTTCTAAACAGCCTTTCTGGTATATGTATATTTCTACCCCTCTTATGATTTTTCTTTTCATAATTTTCTTTATAATATTTTTCAATTTCTTCTTCGGTTATCATACACAATTACACATTCCCACATTTAAATATTAGACCCCTTCAACAATTACACTAATGTTCGGTCGAACTTTTAAAGATATTTATTCTTATTTTCGTAACACGAAATGAGATTAAAAACAAAACCAAAAAGAGGAAGACCATTAAGAGAATATAAAGTCAGAGGAATTAAAGGAATGACTCCAAGAGGATTTGAATTCTATGAAATAAATGAAGATGAGATACTCTTCAAAAGAGAGGATAATATTTTTTAAGATGATAAATAAAAAAATTACAATAAGCACATTCTTATTCTTAATGATATTCTCAATTTCTTTTATAACAGCAACGACAATAAGAGATACAACATCAATCTTTACAGGAAATGTTACTGCACCTTTTTTCCTTGGAGACGGAAGTCAATTGACCGGAATATCTGGTTCAGGAATATGGACAAATGTTTCTGGAGTAGCCTTCTATGATGGAAATGTAAATATATCAGGAAACTTTACACCATCTTTAAACAATACATATTCATTAGGATCGAATGATTTATTATGGAAAGATATACACCTTGGTCCAGGATCAATTTATTTAGGTAATTATATTTTAGATGTAGACGGAGAAAACTTTAGAATAAGAAATGATACTACAGATTTTATGTTTTTTAATACAACTGCTGATGAAATGGTTTTTACAACTAATACAAGAACCATGGGATTCTCTCGTGGTGAAAGTCCAATAAAATTTGAAGACGGAGCACAATTTTTTGATGAAGATGGTTCAAAAGAATTTTCAATTTATCACGCTCATGGAAATGAATATTGGAGAAATGTTTCAGGTATTTTTAATCATTCTACTGTATTTGAAGTAAATGAAAAAGAGAATCCTTATGGAATGGAGTTTGTCATTTGGGATATGCCAGCCCAAAAAGCACCATTGGTTATTAATTTTGGAGCTGAGGGAAGAGCTAGTGTTTTTGGTAGAAGTGTAAAGATTGGAAGAACAAATCATGCTTTAGATGAAAATTATACAAGATGTGATACTTTAGCTTGTAATGCAACTGATGCTGCTGATTTAGAAGTTGAAGGTAGTATTTGGGCTGGAAGAAATATTAATGCTTCAGATGATATTTGTATCACTGGTGGGAACTGTTTGAGTAGTATTAGTGGAGAAGTTTCTAATGCATCTGGTGGAGGAGCATTTTATGGAAGTTTGAAATGGGAAGCTACATCAAATTGTGCAATGGGCACTTCAGGGGGATTTGCTACTCCTACTACTTTTACGGCAGATGCTGATTGTGATGATAGTGCAAGAACAGCTATGGGAATGACTACCTCTAATCTTAATGTTGGAAATGCAGAAGGACAAAAACCACAAATTAAGTTTGATAGTTTACCTACAGGATATTATAATGTAATATTATATGGTAATTTTAGAGCTACAGATACTGATATTAGTTGCAGTTATTTGGTGACTATAGATAGTGGTGCGATTAATTCTTCTCTAAGTGGTATGACCGCAGTTGCAGGTTCAGCAGGAATGACTCCAATAGTTTCAGGATTGTTATATGTGCCTACAGATAGAGGTGCATCAACAATTGAACTTTATGGTGGAGAAAGTGGGTCTAATTGTAGGATACAATCAACTAGTACTGAATTAGAAATCTCTGTTTATTATTTACCTTCATTCGGAGAAGCAAAGAATGATACAGTGTTTAGTGATTTAGATGGGAACACGAGAATTAATGTTGATGGTAATGGTGCTGATTCAGATAATATTACTTTTACCAACAATGGAACAGAAACTCTTATTGTCGATAGCGATGGAAATGTTGAAATTAAAATAGGAAACATCACAACTTATAATTATGGATTCTTTAGTTGGTTAGGTTCATTGGCTAATAGAATTACTAAATTATTTGTTGTTAATATTGATGCTAGTGGAAATATTAATGCTTCAAACTATACTCTGAATGGAACAACAATTGATGATTGGTCAGATGTTCAAGCAAGAGAAATTATAATTGAATCAACTGGTCTAATTCAAGGTGGAGTTGTTTCTATTAATGACGGTGAGAGTACCTTAATTGATATTAGTGCAGGTTCTGGACAAATAGTTGACTCCACTACCGATCCCGATAATCCAACATTAACGCCAATTTCATGGGAGAATATAACAGGATATAATCTAACTACAATGCCTGACCCTGGAGATGTAGTAGCGATTTATTTAGCATTGGATTCAGGAGGAAATATCGTTGAAAGGGCAATATTACCTACACCAGAAGAGCGACGTGATACTATCGACCTTGGTATTGCAGCTAGAATTGATAATGGTGTGATAGTTTTTGCTGGTAGTGGTCCAACAAATGTTATTCATAATCCTGGTTCACAAGTACAAGATCTTATGGAGGCTTGGGGTGCATTTAATATTGAGGGAAATAGAATTCAATCTAATGGTAGTTTACAAATACAAAAAACAGCAGGATCAGTTTTTCGTAATGGTGCAAATTTTCAAACAAACGGAAAAAATCCTAATATAGTAGATTTAGATGAACAATCCCCTGTTGACCCATTTAATTATAAGTTAGGAGATGGGACAGATATTAATTTATCATCAACCCAAATTGACCCTAACAGTTATGATGATGGAACAAGTACATTGGCAACAGTACCTAATAATAAATGGACAATTCAATATATAACAGTATTTGCATCGGGACTTGTTGAAGTATTATATGGTCAAGAAGTATTTGCTACAGAAGAAGATGCAATAGTAGCAATGTCTAATATAGATTTTATTATTCCTATTGATTCAAAAAATGCTGTACCCCTGGCGTATGCTATTTTACAACAGGGTGATACGGAACTTACTGACGATAGATTTTATCGTATTTCTCGTGGAGGTGCAGCAGGAGGTGGTGGAATAGCTTATACTGCTGGAACTGGACTTATTTTAAATGGTGGAGCTGCAACAGCGTTCTCATTAAACACGACTTATACTGATGAGAGATATGTTAATATTGATGGAGATAATATAACTGGAAATTTGAATATGACATCAAATAATATTACTACTATTGATTGTATTACATTTAAAAGTGGAGGAAGAATCTGTGATTCTCCTTGATAATATGGTAAAATGGAAACACAAAATTTTAAAAAAAAAGATTCTAATTCTAAAAAAGGTATTTTATTATTAAGTTCTTTTATTTTAATTGGATTAATTGTCTTAGTATCCGCTATTGAAAGTGTCGAGTTTATTACACCAACTCCTGTAAATAAATCTTCTGTTCAAAATCCTGTCGGAATAAATATTAGCAGTAATTATGGTGGGGAAAACCATTATACTTTATTGGATTTAGATAAAAGTTTATTGGCTTGGTATCGTTATGAAGATGACCCAGGTATTCGTAACGACAGTTCTTCCTATGACAATTATTTGATTGATGATAGTGGTCTAATTATTAATATAAATGATTCAGCAATTTATGGTCAAGCTATTGAATATAATGTAGCAGGAACTGATGCAGGTATGGATTCTGCATATAATGTTACGCTTAGAGAAGATATTGGGTGGACGATTGGATTTTGGGCACTGCCTGTTACTGGAATAGGTGAAAATGAACAAATTATTGGTATTGGCGGGACAAGTCTTATAGTTGGGCTGGATTTTAATGCTGATGATTGTAGTGGTTTAACTGATGTATATCAGTTATGGTATAATAGTAAGGCTTTAGAAATATGTACAGAAATTGATTTAGGAGATTTGCATCATTTAGTTTTTGTTTGGAATGGAACTGGGGCTTTAAGTTATATGGATGGCGTGTTTAGGAATTATAAATCTTGGACAGGTGCAAATGTTACTGGTAAGATACTTGTAGGTGAAACGACTACTATTGAATATGATGGTTGGCTTGATGAGGTTGTTGTTTTTAATAGAAGCTTGAGTGCTGGTGAAGTTAAGTTTTTATATAATGCCACTAGCGCCACTATTAATTTAGGAACTAATTATCAAAGTTTCAATTTGAGTATAGGAGATCACACGATTAATGCTGGAGCTGTTTCTGGAGATGGAAATTTAAGTAAAGAATATAGAGAATTTACTGTTTTAACTACACCAGGTATTTTTTCTTTAGTTTTGAATACTACTAGTTCTAATAATTATAGTACAGAAGATTTGAATGGTTGGGCTACGGTTGTTCCAAGTGACTCAAAAATTATTTATTATTGGAAACTATTTGGAATTACTAATATAAGTTTAATTATGCCATTTGAATATGGAAGTAATGATACTTTTACACCTGATTATATTTATTATAACTATCCTGTTTATTTGCATGGAGTTGTTAATGATAATGTAACGTATAATTCAACTGGAGGTTTTGATGGTCATGGTGCTTATGAGTTTAAAGGAATCAATGGTGGAATTACTCTTGGTGGAGTATTGGATGAAGAAGTAGGATTAAAGAGTGATATGACTTTTATGGCGTGGGGTAAATATAATAATCTTTCTGGAGATATGAACTTGGTTACTTATGCTGGACCTGGAGAGAGTTATGATGATAATTATCTTTATCAATTGGAACTTACAGATAATAAGAAATTAATTTATATGCATGAATCTCATGCAGGAAGTAATCATGCCTTTACTTCAACAGTCGCTGCTGACGTAGATATTGGAGAATGGCATCATTATGCGTTTGTTCGGGATGATTCTGCAGACTCAATAAAGTTCTACGTTGATGGAGTACAATTGGGAGACGCTGGTTCTTTTTCATACGACCCAGAAGGAGGGGATGATTCTTTATTTTATTTAGGTAAAGATGTTGGAGGAGAATATTGGAATGGTACTTTAGATGATGTTTATATTTATAATAAAGTTTTTACTGAAGGAGAAATTGAAAAATATTATCTAAATCAAACTAATATTTTAGATAAGACTATGACTTCTATAGATGATAATTGGACTATTTGCGGAATTCCTATGAATGATGAATTTGGGGTGGGAGATACTGTTTGTAGTAATGTTTTAAAAGTTAAGGAAGGTCCTCCCGTTATTGAGAATATTAGTGTGACTGATGAGATATTTATTGGAGAGAATGTGACATTTAATGTTTCAATTTATAATGAGACTGCGATTGATTCTGTTTGGATTAAGATTTGGGAAAGTGTTATTGAAGGGGCTGTAAAGTTTATTGGTTATTTAGAAAATATAATTGATGATGTTTGGACTATTATTGTTCCTACTAATTCTTCATTTAATGAGAGTGAATATAATTATACGATTTATGCAAATACAACTTCTGGGTTAGAGAGTAATGAAAGTGGGAGTTTTAATATATCAAAAACAATTATTGATTCTGTTATCCTAAATTCTACTCTTGGAACTAATTTAACAACTGAAAATTTAACTGCTTATGTAATTAATTTAAGTTCTGGATACAAGACATTTTACGATTGGAGAAAAGATGAAAATAGTATTGCTGTTTTAAATATGCCTTTTGATGGAGGACTATTAGCAGAGAATGAGACAAAGATTAAAGATTATTCTAGTTTTACAAATAATGGAACTGTTAGTGGGGCTGTATATAATAGTACTGGAGGACGTAATAGTACTGGTGCTTATGAATTTAATGGGGTGAATGATTCTATTGAGATTGATTATAATCAGGATTTTAATTTTACTGATGGAGAAGGTTTTACTGTGATGACTTGGATGAGTCCAAATGATTTAGTTAATAATCGTGGAGATATTATAAGTCATTATCGTGGAGATGTGAATTATCGTGTTTGGGATTTACAGATTTATGATGGACAGGCTAGATTTGCTGGATGTTATAATGGAACTTTGGATAGTTGTGTATACGCTTATTCAGGAGTGGATGTTAACGAATCTAATACGTGGTATCATTTGGCTGGTAGTTGGAATGGAACTCATTTGCAAGTTTATGTAAATGGTATTGCAGAGGACAATACTCCTCCAGCGTTGGAGAATATTCATTCAACAGATAATAGGGGGATTAGATTGGGAACTGATACTGCAACTGAATGGTATAATGGAACTATAGATGATGTTTTAATTTTTAATAAGAGTTTATCAGCACAACAAATCTTAGCAATCTATAATAACAGAACTGACTTAATAGTCTCTAATGAAACTTCTATTGGAGAGAACTGGTCTGTCCAAGTAACTCCCAATAATGGAACAGAAGATGGACAAAGTGTTATGAGTAATAATCTAATAATTCGTACAGAAGATACTTGTACTTGTCCATCTTCACCTACTGCATGGACTGTGAATATGGAAGATAATTGTTGGTTAAATAGTATGTGTAATATTAGTGGTTATGATTTAACGTTTTATAGTTCTGGTAATTTTACTATAAACTCAACACTTTATGTTAATGAAATTAAAAATTTATCAAATGGTATGATTGTCTGGATGAAACCTAATGGGATGATTTATAATGGATAAATTACAAATTAATCAAAAACTTAAAATTCCAGTATTTTTTCTCTTAGTCTTTGCTTTATTTCTTTTACCATCGGTAAGTGCCCTAACAATTGACAACACAACATTCCACTCTTCTATATCTAATTATACTATTTTTGTAGATTCTATGACGCTATCTGAGGTGAACGTAACAAACTTAACAATTTCATTTTATGATGTTAATTCAACTGGAACAAACCTTACAAATACAAACCTAACATATAACTCAAGAGCAGATTTCTACGGATTAGCTATTGGTTTGACAATTAGAAATATAAACACTAGCACAGATTTATTTACATCAGCATCGGGAAATCAGGATTATAATGCTACATTTACTACAGAACAAGTCTTAAGAATAACTGGAGAGATTACAGAAAATGGAGATTATGTTTGTAGTTCCGCAGATAGAGCCTTACTTAATCTAACAACACTATTCTTTGCTTTACTGATTCTAGCACTTCCACTAGGAATCTTATTTCACAACGGAACATTATCTACTGATATAGATGTAAAGAAATTACTTATAATTTTCATCGGAGTAATCCTTGGAATAATATTTATTAAAGAAATAGCAAATAGTGTCTTCGCCTTCTGTGGTTAATTCTCTTTATTTATAAATAGATATGTCATTTTATAGTTAACCATAATATTTATAAATAAAACAAACGTATAATAATTATGAAATCTAGGGGACAAAGAAGTGATGACAGAGAAACCATGTGATAAATGTGGAAACTCAACAGAGATTAAACATCTAGGAAAGATTCACGGAAAACAAATTTGTAAAAAGTGTAGAATAGAAGTAAGAAAAAATCACAGAGAAGAAACGATAACTCAAACTAGCGAAGAAGAAAGAGAAAAAATAAAAAAACTATCAAAAAAACAAAAAGCAGAATACCAAAAAGCAAGTTACGAGAAGAATAAGAAATTAAAACGATCGGAATCAAGAAAAGAACCAATAATAAAAGGCAGCAAACTAACAAGAAGAAAACAGAAATCAAATTCATATCTATCCATAGAAGACAAAAGACAACTACTAAGAATCTTAATGAAAAAGGGTTTAGACTTCAAGGAAGCAAAGGAACGGTTAAATAACGTAGTAGAGGAACAATCAAGAGTCAGAGAAGTAATGAAAGCAAAAAACAAATCAGAAGAACAAATAAAAATTAAACAAAAACAATTATTAGAGGAACTATGGAACTACTAAGTCAAATAGTCCTAGGTTTATTTATAGCAGCAATTATAATAACAATTTTAAAAATTAGAAAACGTGGCTTCTTTTGGAGAGATAGAGCCGGTAAAGAACTAACATTAAAACAATTCGGAAGCAGATATAAAGAAGGAATAATAAACATATCTCCTTTACAACAAACAAAAACAACTCTATGGAGTTTCATTCCAATATTTGCAGGATTAATCTGGGGAATAACTGTGATGATTATAGCAAAGACGTGGTGGATGGTTTTGATACTTGGTGGATCATTACCAATTATTTCAGTTCAGTGTATAGGAAACATTCAAAAGTACCGCGCACAAAAGAAATGCAAAGAAGCAATGGACGAAGCGATGGGTATAAAACCTAGAAAGCCTAAGAAAAAGAAGAGGAAAAAGAAAAAATGAATGTAAAAATTATAGGAACAAATCATTTAATGAAGAAAAAAGAAGTAGAAGACTTAATAAGAAAAGAAAACCCAGACATTATAGGAATTGAATTATGCGAGTTCAGAGAAGCAGGAATTCTAGACGGAGAAAAATATCCAACAATAGAAAAGAACGAAGGATACCTATTAGACAAAATAACAAATAAAATTAAAGAAAAAGCAGAAGCAGAAGGGATGGATTACGGGAGTGACATGAAGGCCGCGTTAAACTATTCAATAGAAAACAACGTAGAGAGAGTTCTAGTCGATATGCCAATACTAAAAATCCAAGATTTATTTAGTAAGATTCCAATTAAAGAACAAGAAGGATTCCAAAAAGAACTCGCAGAGTTCGAGGGAGAATCAATAAAGAAAGAAGTAAACGAAGAAGAAGTATTACTAGGAATGAAATCAAGATACCCAATAGCATTCGAGTTCCTAGTCAACATGAGAAACTTATATATAGCAAATCAAATATTAAGAACACAGAGAGACAACCCAGAAAAAAGGATAGTAGTTATCCTAGGCGCAGCACATGTCAATAGCGTAACTAAACTTATAGGAGAACAAAAATGAAAAAAATGAAAAAAAAGAAAGACAAGTTAACGATAGTGTTAATATTCTTAGTTGGAATAGTTGTAGGAGCAATTTTTATATCATCGTTAATAGAAAACGATTTAATAGATCAGTACATAGAAACAGAAAAATGTAACGGGTTAATAATAAACGAATCAAGAGTAACTTACGTTATAGCAACAAGTCAAGAGACAGAGAGATTATGCAGAACAAACAACATAACATTATTTGAAACAAACAAAACAAACACCACGGTATTATTTGAATACAAGGGAACAAACGTTTCAAGAAGGGATGTGACAATAAGTTATGCTTGCGATTATTATCAACAACTAAATAAACAAGGAGGAAAGTAGATGACAAAAAAAATAAGAGATTCAGTTGAAAATATACGAGAAGAATGCGATAATATTGAAGAGAATATCGAACCAAAGAAAGTTTCAACTAGAGGAGATCCAATAGTAAGATTACATTAATAAAATGGAAGAGTATAATGGGAAAATTCCTCAAAATGCGAGGATTAACATAAATTATAAAGGGAAAAAGCCAAAGGTAAGTTTTAAATATCCAGTTGATAAGAAAAACAGCAAAACGATAATGAGTATGTGTGCACAATTTATGATTCTAGGTTTATTACTATCAACACCAGGAACATTTTATTATGATTTAGGAGACAGTATAAATAATAACTTTGATGAGACAAGATTAAGAGAGTTTAGTGAATGCGTAGCAAGACACCCAATAGAAACATTAACAGATTTTAGCAATGTAAAATATGAAATATGTAAAAAACATAAAATATGGAACAATCTAGAAATGACAAGAAGAATACTTTTAAATTTATTATTAATAATGCTACCATTAATATTAACAATGTTAGTATATTTCTCAAGAAAAAAATATTGGGATTCTAAATACCCAGACTTCGCAGCATGGACCTCAAGGAAGAAATACAGAAGATTCACAAAAGTAGATTTACAAGAAAAAGACGGAAGAGTTTTTATAGAATTGCCAATATTTAATAATATAGTATGTGACTTTGAAGCGACAAGAGATTTTAGCAAGTACTTAGAAGAGTTTGACATAACAGAATATAAATTCAAGTATTATAAAAAAAGAAAATGCAAAATAACAAAAAAGAAAAAGAGATTCAATAATGAAACAATATTCTATGCAAGATGGTACTTCAAAAATAAACCAAAGACAGGATACTTAGAGGTCATCTTTAAATAAGAAATGAAAGGAGGAAACTAAAAATGATAGAAAAAATAAAAGAAAATTGGAGAAAGCGGATAGAAAGAAACGCCTTTAAATCAGATCTAACGTGGACAGATAAAAAAGGAAGGGTTCATAAGGAATTGGTTTATTTCAAAAGATCGCAAACACCATTTTTAGATATTGGGGATTGGAATAGAATATATCCACCTGTCAGTGAGTATAATAAAATATCTTGGGCAAACTTCATCTTTGGAGGCAAGAAGAATCTAATTAAACTGATAGCAGTAGCGACCATAGTAGGAATGGTGTTATTTGAATTCAATCACCTATTTAGGGTAATAGAAACTTTAAAAGAGTTAATACCACCACAAATACTAATAGGATAAGATGAATAACAAAGAGGTAATTCCTTGTATATTTTATTTTTATATACACTATAAACTTAAAGAGAAATTCAAAGTAGCAACGGTGATAAGCACAAAAGAAGCAATGAACTTTTTCTTTGAGTGGAGAATACCAACATCAATAAGACCAGTAATAATAAAAGAGTTAGAAATATTAAACCTTATTGAAAGAGTAAACAAGAAAACAATTAAAATACTAGATTCAGATTTCACACTAGAAGACGTGAGAGCTTTCTACAAAGCAGTAGGAATTTATTAACTCTTGAGTGAAAACGAAAGTATAAAAAGAAACGTTAATTATAAATAACATGATTATAAAAAAAATAACATACAACAAAGGAAAGAACGAAGGGTATTTCATAGAGACGAGAAAAGGATATGTCCAAGTAATAATTAAAGAAGGTGAAGCCCTTAAGTTAAAAGAAATAAAAAAGATTTCTGAGGTAAGAATAAATGAAGTAAATTTAAAAACAGAGGAGATAGAAAAATATGAAACCTACTTCGGATAATATAAAATGGAGCGAGCAAAATAAAATAAGAGTAAGAGAATCAGACGAATCTCAAGAAAAACATCTAATAGTAAAGGCCCTAATAATGTTACATCTAAAAATAAAACACAAAAAGGATTCGCATTGGATGAAGTTATATTCCGAGTTCCCAGTAGTAGAAGGAAAGATTTGTGATATTTATAATGAAAATATGAAAACAAAAGAAGTGTTCGCATACGAAATACAAAAAGATATAAATAAAAAGTGGTTAAAAGAAACACAAAGAGCTTACAAAGATTGGGAAGTATACGGAATGAAAACAGCAGATTACATAGTAGTAGATTTAGATAAATTATCAGATGACTTAGAAATATTATCAGAACAAATAAAGGAGTTAATAGTATGAGAAGAAACGAAAAGGGAGAAGTTATTTTAACGGGAAGAAAGGCCGCAGAGTTATTTCTATTATTATCAAATGCAAGGTATAAATTAAAAGGAAAAATGAAAACAAGTGCAGAAAAGTATTGGAAAGAATTTGAAAGTGTTTTGGGATTAGATCCAAATAAAAATACGACTAATGCAGAGAAGGCGTCGCCGGAGGTGGAAGATGAAGTTTGATATGTATAAAATTATATTTACGATATTTTTCTATTCATCATTAATTGTTATTGTAACGTTTATATTAAAACATAATTGGAAAGATATTGAAACGATGGAGATGGTTACTAGGATAGGAACTATTGGAGGGTTGATGTATTTCTCTGAACTTTTTAGAAAAGAGATGACGGGTAGTAAACAAGAGGCGAACAAATGATATTAAGTTTGGCACTAATAGCAAGTGTAGCACTTGGAGGAATCCCAGTATGGTCTTTATTTTTCTTATTTATAACTTGGCTTCCAGATGTAGTATTAATGGGATTGGTGGCTGGAAGATGAAGACGACATTTATCAAAACTACGAACTTGGAGGGAAAAGAATGAAATACAGTTTAACAGTTAGGTTAATTGTCATATTGGGATGTATAATGGGAGGCTTGGCTGGATTTAATATATGGGGCGGAATAAGGCTTCAATATCCAGATAAAATCTTTTGGGGAGTAGGATATTTAATGATGGGTGGAATACTAATTGCTGGAGCAAATTGGATAAATAAAATAGAAAAAGATTCCTCTTCTGTCCAGAATGCGTCGAAAACTGGAGGGGATTTAGAATGTTAGATGATTTTGATTGGACGGCATTAGCAACATTATGTGCAGTATCATTTGTGCTAGGCATGCTTGTAACTTTCTTATTAGGAGGAATATTATGGTGAGGCAAGAAGTAATTCATGGAGATGCTTATGAGACTGTGATTGGTTTAGATGTTGATTGGGATAAGGTTATTTTTGTAAGTGACCCTCCGTTTAACATTGGCTATCATTATAATGAGTATGGTGATAAGATGCCTGAAAAAGAGTATTATGAAATGCTTGGTAAGATATTCGGAAGATTAAAACAAGTTATAATCCATTATCCAGAAAGCCTATATAAACATGCAATAAATATTAAGCAAGCCCCAGATAAAGTTGTGAGTTGGGTTTACAATTCTAATACAGCAAAACAACATAGAGATATTGCTTTCTTTGGAATTAAGCCAGACTTTAGAAAAGTTGGACAACCATATAAGAATCCAACAGACAAAAGAATAGCAAAGAGAATAGCAGCGGGGAAGACAGCCAGACTTTATGATTGGTGGGAGATTAACCAGGTAAAGAATGTTTCAAAAGAAAAGACAGAGCATCCATGCCAAATGCCATTAGAAGTTATGAAAAGGATTATTGGAATATTGCCAGAAGACTATATAATTATTGATCCATTCGCAGGTAGTGGAACAACAGCATTGGCATGTAAGGAATTAGGTAGGGAGTTTATTATGGTTGAGAGTGATGAGAAATATATTGAGATAATCAATGAACGACTAGCGACGTACAATCTAAAAACCCCGAATCGAACGGGGTGCCGGACTAATGGAGAAATGTAAAAACTGTGGTAAATTGGAAAAGACGCACCATAACGATGGAAGCGGTAAAGACAAGAAAGAATATAACTGGTGCTACCCAGTTGAGAAATTCCCACCAAAAGATAAAAGATATTTTATGAGATTTGAAACAGAAAAAAAGGATTGGAGAAAAGAATTAAACAAAATTAATGCAGAAATATTATTATTAGAAAGAAGAAAAGATAGATTATTAACTGACAATTTAGAGAAGCCAAAAGAATGTTCCCATAATCATGGTTCTGGGAAGTTGGGAGGGAAAGAATGAAAGGATCAGAAATAGAAGAAGATATGCAAAAGTCACAGGATTCTTTTAATAAATATCTAATAGAGAACAATCATCCAACTAGAGATTACAAACCAGTAGCTATTGGCTACCTAGATATAACTGAAGAATATCCTAAAGGGACAGTCTCTCAAAATTTTATAAACAAACTAAGACAGATTTGGGATACGGGTGGAGTAGCTATGACATTAGGTTTTCACGAGTGTGAATTTTGTATTGATGAGGGTAATTATGAGACACGGGCAACGAGTAGTTCAGAAAAGATTATTATAGATGAGAAGAATAATATACAATATAAGTTCCCAAAAATGATATTCCACTATATAGAAAAACACGGTTATCAACCACCTGAAGAGTTTGTATTATTTATATTGACGACGTGTAATACAGGGAGTGGGAAACAATGATAAACACGGACAATCTAAAAGAGGGGGAGATTGTTGAAGTTTGTTTCACAGATAAATCAACCGCAAGATGCAAATTTATAAATGGCCAATTTCAGAATATAGAAGATGGAGTTCATAAAAATGAAGTGTATGGGTCAAGTGTTATTTGGTATGTTAAATTGGCAATATTAAACAAACATTCGCAGAATACAAGGAAGGGGAAAGAATGAATATAATTAAATTTTTAGGTTCTATAGAAATGATAATATTAAAATTAATAATGACAACAATTTTTTTTATTATTGCTATTATAAGAGTACCAAAAGAAGTTAATCAAAAATGGAAAGATTTTGAAGAGAAGCAGGAATTAAAATGGTGGATAGGAAATGTTCTAAGTTATTATTATAACTTTGAACATGATGTAATAGATAAATATGAAGTTAGTAATGGAGTAATAAATGAAGATATATCTACATACAAAACTGATAAAAAATATGATGCAATAATTTCAATATCTACATTTGAACACATAGGAGAAGATGAAAAAGATATAGGAAATCAGAGAATGATTAAAGCATTTGATAAAGTTAAATCTTTATTGAAACCACATGGGATTTTTTTAGTTACATTTCCATTTTGGGGAAACAGATATTTAGAAGAATATGTAACTAAAAATAATTTTGATATAGTCAAATATACCCATAATAATATACATGGAATGAAAAGAGAATTATATGTTGCAGTCTTGGATAAAAATTATTCGCAGAAGACTTCAAAGTCGTCGGAGGACAATAAATGAAAAGACAAGGAATGAAAGTAACAATTGGACAACTTAGAAGAATAGCTGATGAGTTAGAAAAACAATTAAAAGAGACTTACAAAAAAGCTAATTGTAATTACCCAACATTTGCAGCTACACACCAACAACTTCATCAAATTAATATAATAAATCCTGATCCCAAATGTAGCGATACATGGGAGATAGAAGAATGACATTCACCCGACAAAACAAACCTTCAAGCTGGGGCGTTGCGACATCCCTCATTGTGTACCAGACTATGCTTGCTGGAAATATGAGGTCAAGACGGGTGATTTATAGTCAGCACCCTAAAGTAAATTGCCTGTCAGGGGGAGGGGGAAACAGTGAGAGCCCATAACTCTCGAGTCAAGTCTTTAGCTACGCTAACGGCAGTTGAATCTATTGGCACAGATTCACGAAACCCCTTTGCTGACGCTTATGATAGTTTCTGCGAATAGTATATTTAAAAACCATGATTATTATTAATTTATGCCTTAGAGAATTAAGGCTACACGCATCCTCATAAATCGAAAGATAATAAAATACAATGACGATAGTTAGTAGTGATGATTAAGATTGGGTAACTTAGGAGCGAAAATTAAAATCATAGTGAGACTTAATGAAGATGCTATGTTGGTTGCTAGGTTCTATGCGAATTCGGATTATGCGAACTTGAATTGTAACATGAATTCGTCTAACTCTAACTCCAACCTCGGAATAACCTAAAGACTCTAGGGCATAATAATGAAAACATACAAAAAATTATATGAGAAACTATATTCAACAGGTAACTTAAATTCAGCATTTAGAAAAGCGAGAAAAGGAAAGTCTAGAAAGGATTATGTTATTAAATTTGAATCAGACTTAGATAGGAACATAGGATTATTACAGAGAGATTTAAAATTAAAAAGATATGTTCCAACAAAGTTAAAGAAATTTATTATCAGAGATCCAAAAACAAGAACAATACACGCTTCAGCATTTAGGGACAGAGTAGTACACCATGCTATAGTAAATATATTAAATCCAATATATGAAAAGAGATTTATACATGATTCTTTTGCTAGTAGAAAAACCAAAGGAACACATGTAGCAATAGAGAGATTTGAAATGTTCGTAAGAAAAGTATCTTTAAATGGAAGAGTAATAAATAACCCATTCAATAATAATTCAATAAGAGGTTATGTATTAAAGGCCGATATAAAACATTATTTCGCCACGATAGATCACGAAGTTTTACTCAACATATTAAAGAAGAAAATAAATGATAAGGATTTTATAAGACTAATTAAAAAAGTATTAAACAATTTTGAAACTACTATATCTGGAAAGGGGTTACCATTAGGAAATTATACTTCACAGTTCTTTGCAAATGTTTATTTGAACCATTTAGACCACTTTATAAAAAACAAACTTAAGGCGAAGTATTATATTAGGTATGTTGATGACTTTGTAATTCTACATAAAAATAGAAAAAAATTATTAGAGTATATGGATAAAATAAAAAAATATCTTAGGTTTCTAAAATTAGAATTACATCCAGATAAATCAGAAATACATGCGTTACGAAACGGAGTAACATTTTTAGGGTACAGGATTTTTTATCATTATAGATTACTAAGGAGGAGAAATATAAGATATTTTAGAAGAAGACTTAGTGAGAAATTAGAACTTTATCGTAGTGGATTAATAAGTAGAGAGAAGTTAGATAGTTTCTTACAGGGTTGGCAAGGATATTCCAAATTCGCAAATACACACAACTTTAACAAAAAAATCCATAAAGTTGGTGTTGCACGGAAAGTCTGACCAACGCATAAGATATGATAATTTTTGACCGTTTACTCCATTATTATCATAAATATTGATTTGCTGTCACGGAAAGTAATACCTCTAATATATAAATAGAAACAGATATAAATTATAATGATATGCCCAATATGTAATAAGGGAGAATTAAAGGAAGAGAGATCAATAAGAGGATTTATTATTAAGAAGAAACATATCATAACATATTGTCC
>SDBU01003980.1_pt1 | contig 18454 bp, 19 predicted proteins | sample 2277071 | NCBI WGS metagenome assembly SDBU01 (sample SAMN10397929, study PRJNA504765) | marine sediment metagenome | isolation source: marine sediment core GS08_GC12, 126 cmbsf | place: Arctic Ocean: Gakkel Ridge, Loki's castle | collected 2008 | reverse complement strand
TGAAAAAACAAATGAGCTTTTAGTTTATTATGGCGCTTGTGATTCTGTAGTTGGATTAGCTATAGCTAATTTAGACGATATTCTTATTTATTTGAAAGCCGGTAAGTAACTCAATCAATCTAAAGTTAGCTGACTTGACTAATCTGCTGTCAGGTAATGAGAGAGGTTTTAACTGATAGTAAACTAAGGGATGACATGGTTAGAAAGGGGTTGGAGCAGGCCAAGAGGTTCTCCTGGGAAAAGACAGCCAGGGAGACGCTGGAGGTTTATAGTAAGGTAGCTGGTGAATAAGTCAAATAACAAACTGGATATAGAGGCAAGACAGGAGCGCCGTGAAAAGAAGCTCAAGAAAAAGCGGAAGCGGATGCTCCAACATGGGCGAAGCCTGGCCAAGATATACATGGATGCTATTCGCAAGCGATTAAAACGCAAAAAGATTGACAAATAATACAAGAAGGAGTAAAAAGGAGCAACTAATTAACTATGGAAGAAAGGAGGTGATATCCATGGAGAAAATAAACAAATATTTTGCCGAGCATGTAAACTATAATAGCTTGGTCCACGTTTTTGTTGGCTTGGGCATTGCTTGGCTTCTGTCTCTGATATGGCAAGGTTGCTCAGTGATTTCCTTAGTGCTGGGAATAGTTTTCCTTGTCGCCGGTATTATCGGTCACATCTATCCCTTATTTGCCAAGCAATAAACGCAGATTTTTATCCCTCTTCCCCCTCGCCGCTTTCCTCTTCAAGCTGTTCCATAATGCGGGCAGCCCGGGGGTAGCCAATACGTAAGCGCCGTTGCAGGAAAGAGGTAGATATATGCTTATGTTCTCGTCTTAGCTGCCTGGCTGCCTCCAGGAGCGGGTCCTCAGGGAAACCCTCCTTTTTAATAAGGGCAAGCTCTTCAATCTTTAGCTGAGCCGCCTCCTCCCTCTTTTGACTACCCCAGAAATAGACAAGCCTCTCCGTCTCAGCATCGGAAACATAGCACCCCTGGAGACGCTTAGGCTTGGCTGCTTCAGTAGGCATATAGAGCATATCGCCTCTGCCCAGCAGCTTTTCAGCCCCGCCCATGTCCAGAATGGTGCGTGAATCCACCTGAGAGGTAACAGCAAAGCTAATGCGGGTGGGGAAGTTAGCCTTAATTAAGCCGGTGACGACATCCACTGACGGGCGCTGGGTAGCCACAATGAGGTGAATGCCGGTAGCTCGGGAGAGCTGGGCTAATCGGCACAGAATATGCTCTACCTCATCAAAGCCAGCCATCATTAGGTCAGCCAGCTCATCAATGACTAATACCAGGTAGGGTACCCTCTCGTCTCCACGCCGGGTCCGGTTATAGCTCTCAATGTTACGAGCCCCGGATGAAGCCAGTTTTTGATAGCGTTTATCCATTTCCTGGTTGAGCCAACGCAGTGTCGACAGGGCTTTGTTAGTATCAACTATGACCGGGGTAGCCAGGTGAGGTATGCTATTAAACGGGGTCAGCTCTACCCGCTTAGGGTCAACCATAATAAACCGGACTTCATTCGGTGAGTTATGTAGTAGCAGGCAGCAGATAATAGAATTCAGGCAGACTGTCTTGCCACTTCCTGTAGCCCCGGCGATGAGCAGGTGTGGCATTTTAGACAGGTCAGCAGCCACTGCCTCGCCGCCAGCACCCTTACCTAGTGCCACACCTAGCTTAGACCTGGCCTCTATTTTCTGAAAGAGGCTAGTCTCTATGACACTGCGCAGGCTGACCAGCCCTGAAATTGTATTGGGCACTTCAATACCCACTACTGATTTACCTGGTACTGGAGCTTCAATCCTGATACTCGGTGCTGCCAGGGCAAGAGCCAGGTCGTTAGCCAGCGAGGTAATTCTATCCACCTTAACCCTTGTCTTGGATACCTCCTCCAGCCTTACCCTGACATTGCCATCTTTATCCCTTTCTTTGATTTCCTTCATCTTCCTGTCCCAGCCAGGTTCAACCCCAAACTGGGTGACTGTCGGTCCGGCATTTATCTGCACAACCTTAGCCTCAACCCCATAACTGGCTAGAGCCTCCTCAAGAAGCTTGGCTCTCTGTATATTGTCAGCCTGACCAAACTCAGCTTCAGGAGTCCTGTCCAGAATATCGATAGGTGGCAGCCGCCAGCCATCAACGGTAACTAGCGCCGATGATTCACCGTATTTCTTCCACACTTCCTCAGCCACCTGCTTTAGTTCCTGTTGAGCCTGAGTCGGGGTAAGCACCGGGGTAACTGCCGCACCTTTTGGTTCCACCCTTGGCGATTTTGGGATTGCCATATCTGGAGGAGGTGCCGGCTTTTCAATAGTCACAGGTCTCACATAAGTCGTCGGGCGAGGGGGTGGCTGGAATTCCTCACTAATTGGTCTAGGTGCCGGTTGTCTTTTCAACTGCTTACCCAGCCAGGAAATGAAATTGGTGACAAAGTGGAAACAAGCTCCAGGGGCGACTAGAACAATACCAATGATGACTAATCCCAGTATCCGAAGAACGCTAGCCCAAACAGGGTAGTCAACGATATCCTGACTAATAATACTTAGACCAAAGCTACCCCCCAGGCTATGACTAAGGATACCTTCCCCTGGGAAAAAGCCCAGTATTCCCCAGACGGCTAGAGCAAGGGCAATGCCCCCCAGCCACCGGTTCAAACGATAAATAAGTGAGGCTGGCTTCCACCACAGCACCCCGACCAGGGTTCCCGCAGCTATAACTATGATGACTAGCCCCCAGCCAAACAACCTTAAAGTATCATCTCTAATACCAGCAGCCCAAGAAATCAGTGCTGAACGCTGCCAGAATAGCAGCAACACGATGAGGACTAGCAGCAGCGGCAATACTACAAAACGGAATAGCCAGCTCCACCCCAACTTCCTCTTAGGCTTTCTTGTAGGCTTTGCTGTAATACTGACTTTCTTTTTAGCCATGCCACGACCCTCAGCCAATCAGATGCTTTAAGCTACACCTTTACCATAACCGGCAGTATCATGGGACGGCGCTTGGTCTGCTCATAGTAGAATTTATTCAATACATCTCTAACCTTAGTATTGACAAAGCTCCACTCAGCCGGACGGTCACCACCATGGTCTAGGGCACGGGCGAGTAAGTCACGGCTCTCATCTATCATATCTTTAGACTCTCTAGTATCAACAAAACCTCGTGATACAATGTCAGGACGTCCCACCAGCTTACCGGTTTGCCTATTGACAGCGATAATCACCACTACTATTCCATCCCTAGACAGCATTCGTCGATTACGGAGAACAACGCTGCCGATGTCACCTACACTCAGCCCATCTACATACACATTACTGGCACTAACCTTGCCGGTTATCTTGCCTGCCTGGGGGTTAAGCTCAAGGATGTCGCCATCTTCCAGCACGAAGATATTTTCCGGCGGGATACCCACTGATTGGGCTAATTTAGCATGGAGACTCAGGTGGCGATACTCACCATGAATAGGCATAAAGAACTTTGGCTTGGCCAAATTTAACAGTAGTTTTAGCTCTTCCTGGCTACCGTGCCCGTGGACGTGAACCTGTGCCACTTTACTATAGAGCACCTGAACCCCCTGCTTAAACAGGTTGTCCACCGTCCTATTAATTAGCGCTTCATTACCCGGGATAGGGGTTGCTGACAGAATCACGGTATCTCCACGGTGGATATGAACCTGGCGATGGTCTCGGTTAGCCATGCGAACCAGAGCCGAGGTAGGTTCACCCTGGCTTCCAGTGGCCATAAAGACAATTTTATTGTGGGGCATACCTCTAAGTTCGTCCAGTCGACCCAGTATCCCATCAGGAGCATCAAGATAGCCTAGCTCCAGTGCCATGTGTACTGTATCACTCATACTACGCCCGACAATAAAGACACGACGCTGGTATTTAGCCGCCGAATTAATAACCTGCTGAATGCGAGAAACCAGGGATGAGAAGGTAGCTACAATCACCCTCCCTGGCGCATCAGCCATGATATGGTCTAAGGTTTCACCGACCACCCTTTCCGATAGGGTGTAGCCGGGTAATTCAGCGTAGGTGGAATCAGAGAGGAGAAGCAAAACCCCCTGGGCTCCTAACTGGGCCAGTCGAGACAGGTCGGTTGGTTTGCCATCGACTGGGGTATAGTCAAGTTTAAAATCTCCACTGTGAACTATAATACCAACTGGCGTGTATATGATTAGACCTACTGAATCCGGTATGCTGTGGCAGACAGGAAAGAACTCTATCCTGAATTTTCCCAGTGTGACATTCCCCCCGGGGGGTATTATTTTCAGATTAGCTCCGCTAAGTGCTTTTCGTTCTTTAAGCCTGACTGAGATAAGCCCCTGGGTAAGCTTTGTTGAATAGACCGGTGCATTAAGCTGGGGCAGCAAATAGGGCAAGGCACCAATATGGTCCTCATGACCATGGGTGATGATTATACCCCTTATTTGTTCTCGTCTCTCCAGCAGGTAGCTGATGTCAGGGATTACCAGGTCAATACCTAGCATTTCCTCTCCAGGGAACATTAGCCCGGCATCAATGATAATAATGTCATCTTCATATTCTATCACCATCATGTTCTTGCCGATTTCACTTAGTCCACCCAGAGGAATTATTCTTAATCTCCGTTTAGTCATAGTTTCAAACCTAAAACATACTTAATTGCTGTGGTTGTTCCTTGGCTTCGGTTATGCCTTCTGCATCGGCTAAAAGCGACGGAATCTTAAGCATATCAGCCTCTATCACCTGGCGAAGGCTTTGCTGATGAAGAGCTGCCGCCGGGTGATACATAGCATAGTAGATAACATTATCCCGCTTTTGGGCGGTACCATGAATTTTACTTATGCTTTTACCTGGGAAAAACATTGCCATTGAGTAACGCCCCAGGGTTACAATCAGCTTGGGATGGATTAGCTCAATCTGGTGGTCAAGCCACTTACGGCAATTATGTATTTCGGTAGGCAACGGGTCGCGGTTTCCCGATGGCCGACACTTAATCACATTGGCAATGTAAACCTGTTTACGCGTCAAATTGATAGAGGCAAGCAATTCATCAAGATATTGTCCTGCCGGACCAACAAAGGGGCGCCCCTGCTGGTCTTCGTGCCAGCCAGGTGCCTCACCAATGAACATTATGTTAGCATCCTCTGCCCCCTCACCGGGCACCACTTTAGTTCGGTATTTGGCTATTTCACACTGCTTGCAGAGTGCAATCTCCTCATAAAGCTCACTCAGCGTTGACATATCCTATTAACCCAGATGGGAAGGCTGAACCAGCCGACCTTTTGCTTATGATAGCATGGATAATATGTCCAGTCAATTATATAGAGAATGTTGTCTACCTCGTCTTCCTCCCGGGATGGATGTGAAGCTCCCTGGTTACCTCTACTGCATAGACAGCCTAGGTAGTCATTGACAAAATCTATAATTGTTCTATAATTCAATAAACTTCCAGGTAGAAGAAAGGAGGAAGTATGGTAGTAAAAATAGTCACCGATAGCAGTGCTGACCTGTCTGCTGAGCTGGCTGAGGAGCTGGGAATTACAGTAGTGCCCCTATATGTGCGTTTTGGGGAAGAGGTCTACCGGGAACGGGTGGACATCAGCGAAGACGAGTTTTACCAACGGCTGATACAAGGCCCTATCCACCCTGTCACCATTCAACCCAATCCGCAAGATTTTTCCAATGTCTACCAGAAGCTTTCACCGGAGGCTGATGGGATTGTTTCCATTCACATCTCCAATAAACTAAGTGGCACCTGCAATTCTGCCCTACAAGGCAAGGCAATGATAGAGAAAGGTTGCCCTATTGAGGTGGTTGACTCACAACTAATAACGGTGGGGCTAGGATTGATATGTATGGCTGCCGCCACCGTGGCTAAGGCTGGAGGAGGTCTATCGCAGGTGCTGGAAGAGGTAAAACAGATGATTCCCAATACACATTTGCTCGGTCTCATGGATACCCTCAAATACCTGCTTCTGGGTGGGCGTATTGGTAAGGCAAAAGCGCTAATAGGCTCGGTATTGAATGTGAAACCAATGGTAACACTAAAAGATGGGGAAGTGGTGCCGGCTGGTCAAGCCCGTACCCGGGCCAAAGGTATAGAGCGGTTATTTGATTTCGTGAAAAATGCCACAAATATTGAGGATTTAGCTGTTGCCTACAGCACTACACCCGATGAAGCGCAAGCTCTGGCTGAGCGTATGGATTCCATATTTCCCAAGGAGCAGATTAAATTAGTCAGGCTAGGTACTACGCTGGGAGTGCACGGTGGGCCGAGCTTCCTAGCTGTAGCCTTTAGGGAAAAGAAACCAGCATAGGGTAAGGTATTAGAGAAGTCAATTACCTCAAGGATAATCAAAAAATGGCAGCGGAGGGATTTGAACCCACGACCAAAGGCTTATGAGTCCTCTGCTCTACCACTGAGCTACGCTGCCACATATAGAATTTACCACGACTAAGTTAAACTGTCAATTTCCCGCCTTGACGGTGATACATGCTCTCTGTTAAAATCTGCACGGTATTTCCCCATTTGAGCTTAACTTCAGCCAAGTCTGTTTGAGAGGAGGTGATGTCTTTCAACCGGTTACAATCTAGCGGATGCCTTCTGGCTGTTAGCCGTTAGAAATCATAAAAGGAGGTTTATTATGGCTATTGACTATAAGAAGGAAGGTAGAATTGCCGTCTTCACTATTAATCGCCCTGAGGCACTAAATTCCATGAATACGCAGGCAGTCAGGGAGTTACATGAGGCGATGGTGGACTTTCGTGATGACACTGAACTATGGGTTGGTATCATTACCGGTGCTGGTGAAAGGGCATTTTGCTGCGGCGCTGATATAAAAGATATGTTACCCCTTATGGAAGAGCACCGGGATAGCCTCTGGGCAATGCCAACTACACCGATGCGTGGGTTAGATATGTGGAAGCCGCTCATTGCTGCCATCAACGGTATGGCATTAGGTGGTGGGCTGGAAATAGCCCTGGCTTGCGATATAAGAATAGCTTCAGAGACGGCTCGCCTGGGTACGCCGGAGGTAAGCCTGGGGCTTATACCTGGCTGGGGAGGTACTCAACGGCTACCCAGAATGGTTCCCTGGTGCAAGGCAGCCGAGATACTACTTATGGGAAGACCGATTGACGCTCAGGAGGCATATCGCATAGGCTTGGTGAATAAGGTTGTCCCCCCAGAGCAGGTTATGCCTGAGGCTAAGGCATGGGCTGAGGCCATCTGTCAGGTAGGACCGGTGGCAGTGAGGGCAGCTAAAGAGGCTATGATTAGGGGTAGTGGCATGACCCTAGATGACGGCTTACGATTGGAAAGCTCATTTTTTGCTCACCTCACCCACACTGATGACTACATTGAGGGAACTACCGCCTTTAAGGAAAAGAGAAAGGCTATATTCAAAGGAAAGTAAAGTTATGTCAATCAAATGAAAGGAGCGCTATGGAAATTAAGAAGGTTGGCGTCATTGGTTGTGGAACGATGGGTGCCGGCATTGTCCAGGTCTGTGCTCAGTCAGGCTATCAGGTGGTAGTCTCGGAAATAAATGACGAGCTTCTAAATAAGGGGCTGGCATTAATTAACTCGGTACTAACTAAAAGCGTGGATAAAGGCAAAATATCTCAACAGGACAAGGACTCCACCCTGGCTCGTATTAAGGGCACCACCAACACCAAGGACTTTAGTGACTGTGATTTGACGATTGAAGTAGCTATAGAGAACATGGATTTGAAGAAAAGGATATTTGCCGAGCTGGATAAAATCTGCCCCAGTCATACCATTCTGGCGACTAATACCTCAAGCTTATCCGTAACTGATATGGCTATGGCAACCAAGAGGCCAGATAAGGTACTGGGGTTACACTTCTTTAATCCGGTGCCGGTTATGAAGCTCATGGAGATAGTTAAGCCCATTACCACCAGTGATGAAACCTATGAAAAGGGCAAAGCCTTTGGTGAGTCAGTGGGGAAAACCATCGTCACCGTTCAGGATACTCCGGGCTTCATTGTAAACCGCCTGCTGACACCGATTATACTGAATGCTATCCGCATGCTAGAGGCAGGTGTGGCTAGCAGGGAGGATATTGATACCGCCATAACTCTGGGCTTGAACCATCCTATGGGGCCACTAGCCCTGGCTGACCTTGTTGGCGTTGATGTAGTACTTTTTATAGCTAATACAATTTACGATGAATTCAAAGACCCACAATATGCGGTGCCTACCTTGATGAAAAAAATGGTGGTTGCTGGCTGGCTAGGGCGTAAGGTAGGGAAAGGCTTCTACGAGTATAAGTAAGCAGTTCCTAGAAACTCGTGAGGATATTTAGTTGCGAAGGAGGGAATAAGCATGTCTATTGAAGGCAAGGTAGCACTGGTCACCGGGGGTTCCGGTGGACTGGGTAGAGTGCACGGACTGACCCTTGCCAGAGCCGGATGTAACGTGGCTCTTACCGGGCATGGTCACCTGGAGAAGGCCGAAGCCGTGGCTGAGGAGATCCGTGCTTTGGGCAGGAAAGCCATGGGTGTCAAGATGGATGTGTCAAATTTAGAAGAGGTTCAAGAAGGCGTTAAACGGGTAGAGGCGGAACTGGGCTCCGTTGACATCCTGGTTAATAATGCCGCTTTCGGGATCGTCCGTGCCGTCACTATTGTGAATATGGACAAGGAGGATTGGAACCGAGACCTGAGCGTCAATCTCACCGGGGCATTCAACACTATTAAGTGTTGCCTGCCCGGTATGATAGAGCGCAAATGGGGTCGTATCATTAACGTCTCATCCGTCGCCGGCACCATGGGTGGTCTAGGTCAGTGCAGCTACGCCGCCACCAAGGCTGGTCTCATCGGTCTCACCAAGACGGTGGCACTGGAGGGAGCCCGCAGTGGCGTAACTTGCAACGCCGTGGTACTCGGCGTCTTCAATGCCGGAAGCTTCTTTGAGGTGGCTGAGCCCTTCCGCGAGCGTATAATCAAGCGTATAGCCATGCGACGGGCGGGGGAAGCGGAGGAGTTGAGTAACGTAATCGCCTTCCTTGCCTCTGAGGAGTCGAGCTTCGTCACCGGTGAGGCTATTGAAGTAAGTGGTGGGGTGAGCTTATTCACCTTTTAGAGCCCCGTTTTGCATAGTCCTGGCACCAGGTAGCGTTGGGACGTGTTGGGTTATGACATGCCCCACGCCAGTTCCATTTGCAGCTATCACACAGGAATATGTTCATCCCTAGCGCCTTCTTAATCCTGAGGGTAATCCGGTGTCTTAGCGGTGGCTCCATCTTTGACCCAAAATATTTTAAGAATAATCTCTCCTAGTGTATCAGGTTAGATGCTATCCAGCAATAATTGTGATAAAATATGGCTAGACTCTCATAAAGATTGGGGGATAAGGATAATCTGCTATGACTACTTCTCGGGTCAGAAGAGAGGAACAGCTAAATGTTGACTCAGTTACCTGGGGCGACCTAACCTGGCTCAATATTGAGAGCCCGACGGAACGGGAGACGGAGTATCTAGCTCAGAACTACCCCTTCCACCACTTAGATTTAGATGACTGTCTCAGCCAAATACAGCGACCCAAAATAGATGAGTATAAAGATTATCTGTTTCTGGTCTTCCACTTCCCTGTGTTCAATATAGAGGCACGAGTAACTACACCCAGTCAGGTATCAGTATTCATTGGTGAAAACTACCTGATTACCCTCCATAAAGGTGAACTTAAACCACTGGTGAAGCTGTTCAAGGAATGCCAGATTGATGAAGAATCGCGGCAAGAGTATTTCAGCCAGGGCTCGGGTTATCTTCTTTACCGCATCATTGATAGATTGGTTGACTACTGCCTGCCGGTACTGAATAAGATTGGCAACAATATTGAGCGTGTTGAGGATGATATTTTCTCCAGCCGGGGTATGCCCAGAGCAATTGAGGGAATCTCCATACTTCGGCGCGATATCATCTCCTTCCGCCGCATCATCTGGCCGATGAGAGCTGTTATTGGCAGTCTGGAAGCTAAGGTTCGCCGGTTTACCAAGATGGACCTAAGCGTTTACTTTGGCGATATGGTTGACCATGTGGATAAGATTTGGGACGCCCTGGATGAATATAAAGAGATAATTGAGGGGTTAAATGATACCCATGATTCGCTGGCTACCAACCGCACCAACGAGGTCATGCGAATGTTGACCATCATTGCTACTATCCTGCTGCCTATTACTGTAGTCGCAAGCATCTTCGGAATGAACATCCCATTGGGGCCTTTTAGAGACTCTCCCTACTCCCCCCTCTACGTATTCCTTATCTGCCTGGCCATTGTCAGCGGCATGCTCTACTTCTTCCGTCACCACCACTGGATCTAAAAATGAATGTCTCACATCGGTTTGTGATTATTACCGCTATCTTCGTCACCTGCTTTCTTACTGCCAATATTGTTGGTGTTAAAATGGCTAGCTTCGGTCCCTTCATCATACCTGCGGCTGTAGTCCTTTTCCCTTTAAACTATATTGTTGGTGACATCCTTACTGAGGTATACGGCTATCGCGCGGCGAGGAGGGTCATCTGGCTTGGCTTTTTTTGTAATCTCATCTTCGTTATCATTGCCTGGGTGGGGCAGATTTTGCCCCCCGCTCCACTCTGGGAATGGCAGGAGGCTTACGAGAGTATCCTCGGCTACACACCAAGGCTGCTCGCTGCCTCCCTCTGCGGCTACCTCGCTGGCGAGTTCGCCAACTCCTTTGTCCTGGCAAGAATGAAGATTTTGACCCGAGGGCGCTGGCTATGGAGCCGGACGATAGGCTCAACCATAGTGGGTCAGGGACTGGACACTGTAATATTTATTCCCGGAGCCTACTTTGGTGCCCCTTTCTTTGTGCCTATAACGATTTTATATCACTGGCTGGCGAAAGTCCTTTTCGAAGCTATTGCCACTCCGTTCACCTATGCCGTGGTAAACTTACTGAAGAAAAAAGAGGCAGTTGACACCTACGACTATGAGACAAATTTTAACCCGTTTCTTGTCTCAGGTTAGATATAGGTCAGATTTCCTGTAGGGAGGTTGCCAAGAAAGTAGTGAATATTCGGGTCTTAGGAGCGCATAATTGTGAGTCGCAAAATTCAAGGCTCATCAGCCTACTAATTGATGATGTCCTGGCTATAGATGCTGGTGGGCTTACCTCCAGCCTGTCGTTTTCAGCTCAGCAAAAGCTTAAGGCACTTTTGCTCACCCATCACCACTATGACCATGTTAGAGATGTCCCGACTCTGGCCATGAATTTATTCCTTCTGGGTAAGACTATCAATATCTACTCTACTACGTCTGTGTATGATGCTGTCTTAACCCACCTGCTCGATGGCGAGCTTTATCCGAACTTTCTGAAGCAGCCTCAAAATAATCCCACAGTTAAGTTCACCATAATAGAGCCATACAAACTTGAGCAGATTGAAGGCTACAGCATCCTGGCTGTCCCGGTAAATCACCCTGGTCCCACCGTTGGCTATCAAGTTACTTCGCCTGATGGTAAAATAGTATTTTATACTGCGGATACCGGTCCAGGCTTGGCTGACTGTTGGGAGCGTGTATCGCCTCAACTACTCATTATTGAGGTTACCATGCCAGACAAGTATAAAGAATCTGCCGTGCAATCAGGACATCTCACCCCGAGTCTCCTGAAGCAGGAACTAACTAACTTCCAGGAGTTAAAGGGCTACCTGCCCGAGGTAGTTTTAGTTCATATGAACCCTAATCTGGAGAAAGAGATAGAGGCTGAAATAGCTGCCGTAGCCAGAGCCCTGAATAATTCAATCATCCTTGCCTATGAGGGGATGCAGCTTAACCTGTAAAGGGGGGTAAGGTCAAATAAGCGCTCCCAAATTCATAGTTGACAATAATGTTGGCAAGCTAGCCAAGTGGCTGAGGATAATGGGGTATGATACCCTGTTCTTTGATGGCAGTAATGACTCCCATATGATTGCTACCGCCCTAGATGAAGGCAGGGTAATACTGACCAAAGACACACAGATTATGAGACGGCGGGTAGTAACCAGCGGGCGGCTCAAAGCCATCCTTATCCAGAGTGATGAACCTGAGCGACAAATGCTTCAGGTAATAGATAGCCTAAACCTGGACTGCCAGTTTAGACCATTCACTATCTGTCTGGAATGTAACCAACCCCTGGTGGAGAGGAGTAAACAGCAGGTGAAAGACCTGGTGCCACCCTATGTTTTCCAAACCCAAAACCAATATATGGAGTGTCCCAGTTGCCACCGAATCTACTGGAGAGGAACCCACTGGCAGGCAATGACCAAAAAACTGGAACATTTCACGAAGGGTTGACCATAGAGATTGTTTATTAACCTCACCCCCTTTATCCCCCTCTCCTTAAAAGGAGAGGGGGAAGAGATTTTAGAGAGGGGCTTCGCCCCTCTCTTACCTGCACTCCCCCCGTCTCTTGCTAAGGGAAGGGGTCAGGGGGATAGGTTACCAAAGAACCCCTTGACCACAGCCCAGGATATTGTTACACTTGAAATCATCAGACCAAATATTTCAAGAAGGGGTGAGAATAGTGCACTTTGAAAACATACTATTGGAAAAGAAGGAAGGGGTAGCCAAGATTATCATTAACCGACCACCGTTAAATATTCTAAACATTGACACTGTAGCGGAGATGATTGAAGCCCTTGAAGAGCTAAGGACAGATGACGAAGTGAAAGTGGTGGTAATTACCGCCGCTGGTAACAGGGCTTTTTCCGCCGGGGTAAATGTTAGTGACCACCTGGGGGATAAGCTGCCCAAGATGATGGAGGTATTCACTAAATTATTTATATCGTTGTTTGAGGTTGATAAGCCTACTATTGCCGTAGTTAATGGTGTCGCCCTGGGTGGTGGTTGTGAGGTGGTTGCTGGCTGTGATATGGCTATTGCCTCAGAAAAAGCACAGTTCGGACAGCCAGAGATTAAACTGGGGATATACCCGCCACCAGCCACGGTGCTCTTCCCCAGGATTATGGGCAGGCAAAAGGCGTTTGAGCTTATTCTATCGGGCGACAGTATTGATGCTAAAGAAGCAGAAAGGATTGGTCTAATAAACAAGGCAGTCCCCGAAGAAGAGCTAGAAAAGGCTGCCGATGAATTTATTAGCCGGTTCACGTCAAATAGTGGGCTAGCCCTGAGCCAGGCAAGACAGGCGCTTTACCTCAATTTTGACCTGGAATTCCGTCAAGCTATGGAAGTTACCAGAATTGATTCTACGGCGGTTATGGCTTCGGAGAACGGGGTGGAGGGCTTAACTGCCTTCGTCGAAAAGAGAAAGCCGGTGTGGAAGCGATGAAAATTTTAACCATTAATCAGATGCGCCAAATAGAGCAAGAGTGCGCCCAGATAGGCTTGTCCACCGATGTGCTTATGGAAAACGCCGGTAAAGCCGTAGCTGAAGAGGTCAAAAAAAACCTGAGCCCTATTAATAAGCAACGCATCCTAATCCTGATTGGACCGGGAAACAATGGTGGTGATGGATTGGTGGCGGCTCGCCATCTTCATGATTGGGGAGCCAATGTCAGTATCTGCCTGTGCAGCCAGAGATTACCAGACGACCCAAATTTTAAGCTGGTTCAAGACCGGGAAGTGAACTTTATTGATGTAACCCAGGGTGAAGACCTGGACAAGCTTAATGAGTCATTATCATCAGCTAACGCTGTTATTGATGCTCTCTTTGGCACTGGTCCAGTCCGCCCCATTCGTGGCCTCTTCCTCCAGATACTGGACAGGGTTAGTCGAGCCAAAAGGAAGCGGCGGCGCCTTCGCATCATTGCTCTGGATTTACCCTCAGGGCTCAATGCTGATAGTGGTGCTGTCGACCCGGCCTGCCTTTATGCTGATAATACTATTACCCTGGGGTTTCCCAAGCCAGGCTTCTTCAACTCTCCCGGGTCAGAAAGAGTCGGCAAAATAGCCGTAGTTGATATTGGCATACCCACATATTTGGCTGACAAGGTAACTGAAGAGTTTATTACCAGTGAGTGGGCGGCAACAGCCCTTCCCCACCGTCCGCCTGAAGCTAACAAAGGCACCTTTGGCAGGGTTCTGGTAGTTGCTGGCTCAATCAACTACATTGGTGCTGCCTACCTGGCGTGTAGTGGTGCCATACGAGTCGGGGCAGGATTGGTAACCCTGGCGATAGCTACCAGCCTGCAGCCTATTCTGGCATCCAAACTAACTGAGGTAACCTATCTACCCCTACCCGAGTCCCGTTCTGGCATCATCTCCTCCGAGGCAGCCACACTCATAAGTCAGCAGCTAGGTGACTATAACGTTCTCCTTTTGGGCTGTGGCTTGGGACAAAGCCAATCAGCTATAAGACTTATCCAGACCATCCTGCTTAAATCGAGAGCAATATTACCAAGGTTAGTCCTAGATGCTGATTCCCTTAATACCCTGGCTCAGGCCCCAAAATGGTGGCAACAGCTAACTAACGATGCTATCCTCACTCCACACCCCGGCGAAATGGCAAGACTAGTTGGGGTATCAGTAGACGAGGTACAGCATGACCGGCTAGGCATAGCTAAAAAGATGGCGGTGGAGTGGCACAAAACGATTGTCCTGAAGGGAGCCTATACTGTTGTTGCTACGCCAGATGGTCAAGCTAGAATTAGCCCTATAGCCAATCCCGGTCTGGCTTCAGCCGGAACTGGCGATGTTCTCACCGGAGCTATAGCTGGATTAGTTGCCCAAGGTCTATCACTTTTTGATGCTGCTACCCTCGGTGTGCACCTGCATGGTCAAGCTGGTGAGATGGTTAAGGCCAAGCTGGGTGATGCCGGGATGATTGCTACCGACCTTTTGCCAGCACTGCCCCAAGTCATTAAGCAACTAAAGGAAGACCAAACTAACCAAGACTAAGAGTAGTGCCGAGAGCTTGAGAAATACTTTGATGAGCGAAGTTAATGCTATTAGCCATTGATATTGGAAATACCGATACCACTCTGGGGGTTTTTGAGGGTGAGGAGCTTCGAGCCACCTGGCATATGGCTACAGTTATTCACCGCATGGCAGATGAGTATGCTGCCTTACTACTTAACCTGCTCCACCATCAGGGGGTGGATATAGCTGATATTAAGGAGGTGGCCATATGTAGTGTCGTTCCGCCACTAATAGCCACCTTTGACGAGCTATTTCAACGATATTTCCACATCTCGCCGCTGGTGGTAGCGGCTGGAGTTAAGACTGGGGTGCGCATCCGTATGGATAATCCCAGAGAAGTTGGCGCTGACCGCATTGCAAATGCAGCTGCTGCCCATCACCTTTATGGTGGTCCAATAATTATTGCCGACCTGGGTACAGCCACTACCTTTGATACAGTATCCAAAGAAGGTGACTACCTGGGAGGAGCTATTGCCCCCGGCATAGTTACTGCGGCTGAGGCTCTGTTTACCCGGGCAGCAATGTTACCCCGGGTGGAGTTAACCCGTCCCAAACATGCTATCGGCACCAACACCATCGCTGCCATGCAATCCGGGATTGTCTTCGGCTATGTAGGTCTTATTGAAGGTATAGTGGCTCGTATTCAGCAGGAATTAGGGGAGAAGGCTAAGGTGGTAGCCACTGGGGGTTATGCCGAACTCTTGGCTGAGGAAACAGCGGTAATTGATGTGGTAAACCCTAATTTGACGCTGATTGGATTAAGGCTCATCTACCTGATGAACAAAGCCTGATAGAGAAGTTGATTATTCAGGGGGTGAGGTTGTTAAACTACCTCTGATGAGGAGACAATGATGTTAGCCAACAAAACTATAGTATTGGGCATAACCGGAAGCATATCAGCCTATAAGGCAGCCGATATTGCCAGTAAGCTAACCCAGGCTGGAGCCAGGGTTGAGGTAGTTATGACTGAGTCGGCTACTAAATTTATCGGTCCGCTAACCCTCCGCGCCATTACGAAAAGACCGGTAGTAACCGACATGTTTGAGCTTACCGCTGAGTTTAAAATTGGGCACATAGCCCTGGCTGAGGCGGCTGAGGTAGTGACTATTGCCCCGGCTACGGCTAATATCATCGCCAGGCTGGCAGCCGGTATTGCTGATGATATGCTTACCTGTATTGTGCTGGCAACTGAAGCCCCGGTTATTGTGGCACCAGCTATGAATGTCAATATGTTCCAGAACTCCATCACTCAGGATAACCTAGCTAAGCTCAAAGCCAGGGGCTTTACCATTGTTGAGCCAGGCTATGGTCGCTTAGCTTCCGGTAAAACTGGTTTGGGGCGTCTGGCCGAGGTTGATGAAATCATAGGCACCATTAAGCAGGTATTGGGCAGAAGTGGCGACCTGGCCGGCAAACGCATCGTGGTTACTGCCGGCGGCACCCAGGAGCCCATTGACCCCGTCCGCCACATCGGGAATCGCTCCTCAGGTAAGATGGGCTATGCTGTGGCTGAAGCTGCCAGGGATAGAGGAGCCGAAGTTAAGCTTATTACTGCCCCCACCTCCCTACTGGAACCGGCAGGTATGGAGGTTGTGCATATAAAAACTGCCGCTGAGATGAAGGAGGCAGTAGCCAAGGCAGTAGCCCAAGCCGATGCCCTGATTATGACGGCGGCTGTAGCCGATTATCAGCCAAAGACTGTAGCCAAGGCTAAGATTAAGAAGGAGACCCCTAGCCTGACGCTGGAGCTAATCAGAACCCCGGATATTCTGAGTGAAGTAAAAGGCGAGTTTCTCAGGGTTGGCTTTGCTGCTGAGAGTGAGGACATAGTAGCCAATGCCAGGCAAAAGCTTGACAAGAAGCGGCTTGACCTCATTGTGGCTAATGATATTACCGATGCCGATAGCGGCTTCGGCGCTGATACCAACAAAGTAACCCTGATTGACAAACAGGGCAGTGTAGACAGCCTGCCCCTGCTGAGCAAGAGAGAGACGGCTGACAGGATACTGGATAAGGTGGTGGAGCTTTTAGGTAAAAAATAGAATCGTGGTATAAAGGGGTATGTGATAAAAAAAGCCCCCTGTAAGGACGGAACCTCACAGGGTGCTCTTCGTCGTGATTCTGTATAAAGAATAACAAATTTTGTTGAATTTGTCAATAGCCACTTGGTAAAGGGTGAAAAATGAAAGGAAAGGCATCAAGAGAGGTAGCTGATAAGATACTGGATAAGGTGGCGGAGCTGCTTAAGAAATAGGAGGAGGTAAGAAGATGTTGGAAGCTCAATATGTACCTGAAATCGATGTTCTTATCGCAGTAGCAAAGTGGCTGCATTCGGAGGGGTGGACACTTGAAAGCCTTTCTGTCGCCCGTGGGCAGGGGATTGACAGTGTTGTGGCCAAGAATAAACTAGTAGCCAACTTGACTAAACTCGGTATTCAACAGACGGGCATAAGATTTGTAACTAGGGGAGAGGATATTAGGGCTAGGCAAGGTAGTACTTTGTGGAGAATTGAATGCAAGGGTTTAGGAACCAATTTGCCTCTCTCGACGGTAAGAAACAACTTTGATAGGGCTCTTTCCAGCACTGTGTCATACTATACGCAAAAGGACGGATTACGACTCGGTCTTGCACTGCCTGAGGAATACATTAAGCTCATTCGGGATAGGATACCTCAGGCTCTTAGGGTGGCAATTAATCTGTGGATACTTTTGTATGTCAGTGCTGATGATTTGGTCGTAGAATTTGCGCCCGATGAGAAAATAACCACTCCAAGTCCGAGTTGATATTAATCAATAAACCATATTATCTTAGAATTTCAAAGGAACAAAAAGAGGTTGTTTAGAAATGCATCTCCCTGACTTCCTACAAGGAAGGGGGGTCCTAGAGGGGGCTAAGCCCCCTCTCCAAAAACCTCCTCCCCCTCTCCTTGTAAGGAGAGGGGGATTTAGGGGGTGAGGTTGTTAACTAATAATCTAAGAAGCCAAAAATCAGTGATTAACTTCAAAAATTGAGATTTTGGGTGAAAACTAAAAGAGCTTTCTTGTCATTGCGAGCGAAGCGAAGCAATCCCTTTTTAGAGATTGCGGAGCTTGTTCTGAGCCTGTCTAGAGATTGCTTCGGGATTCTGTCCCTCGCAATGACGTGTAATATGGCAAAGCCAAGTTGCGTTTCAATGGCTATTTTAGGGTAGAAAGGCAAGCATGACACAAGCCCCGAATATTGAATATGAAATGCCCAAAGCCTATGAGCCGGGTAAGGTGGAGCAGAAATGGTATCGGTTCTGGCTGGAGAAGGGCTACTTCAAGCCCAAGATAGACCCACAAAAGAAGCCGTTCGTCATCATCATGCCGCCACCAAATGTTACCGGTGAGCTTCATGTCGGGCATGCGCTAACAGCAACTCTAGAAGATATTATGACCCGCTGGCACCGGATGAAGGGCGACCCCACACTATGGCTCCCCGGTGTTGACCATGCCGGCATTGCTGCCCAGGTAGTGGTTGAGCAACTGCTGGCTAAAGACGGGCTTGACCGACACCAGTTAGGCAGAGACAAATTCCTGGAC
>SDBU01003979.1_pt1 | contig 18457 bp, 17 predicted proteins | sample 2277071 | NCBI WGS metagenome assembly SDBU01 (sample SAMN10397929, study PRJNA504765) | marine sediment metagenome | isolation source: marine sediment core GS08_GC12, 126 cmbsf | place: Arctic Ocean: Gakkel Ridge, Loki's castle | collected 2008 | reverse complement strand
ATATTAAAGGATGCCGCCAAACTTATCGCCGTAACACCAATGGAAGTTGGGCAATACAAAAGTATGGGTGTAAGTGAAGACAAGATTGAGATTGTTCCTAATGGAATTGACATCTCTGAATTTGAGAATCTGCCACCAAGAGGGGAATTTAGAAAAAAGTGGGGTATAAATGACAGCCAGAAGATAATCCTTTATTTAGCCAGAATACATAAGACCAAAGGACCTGATCTTTTGGCAAAAGCTTTTGCTCAGGTTTTGAACAATCTTAAGGATGTTAAGCTTGTCATTGCTGGTCCCGATGGCGGGTATTTACCGGCGCTAAAGAAATTGCTAGTAGATTTGGAAGTCAACGATAAAATTTTATTCACCGGTCCGCTTTATGGGCAGGAGAAATTAAAAGCCTATGTTGATGCTGATGTATATGTTTTGCCTTCAGCTTACGAAATATTTGGGATAGCGGTTCTTGAGGCAATGGCTTGTGGCACACCAGTAATAGTAACTATCCGCTGTGGTATAGCCGATATAATCAATGGTCAAGCAGGGCTTGTTGTTCCCTATGATGAAGACCAATTAAGCAGTGCAATCTTGCGCATGCTAAACGATGACAAAATGAGGCAGGAGTTTGGGCAAAGGGGTAGGTTGTTGGTGAGTGAGAAATTCAACTGGGGGGAAATAACCGAACGAGTAGAAGGTGTTTACCAAGCTGTATTAACATAAAGGCGTTAGAGGAAAGCTATTATGAGTAAGTTAATCGTTACCACAAGCTGGGATGATGGCCAGAAAACAGACCTTAAATTAGCCGAATTGCTAACCAAATACGGTATTAAAGGCACTTTCTATATAACCAAATCTTACGGAAAACCTTTAGAAAAAGAGGGTGTAACTGAGATTGACAGGGAACACGAAATAGGTGCCCATACATTAAGCCATGTAGATTTATCCAACATCCCTGTTTCTCAAGCAGAAAGGGAAATCAAGGGCTCAAAAGCATATTCAGAAGATATAGTAGGGCATAGCATTGCTATGTTCTGTTATCCCTACGGAAGGTATAATGAGACTACCAAGAAAATGGTGCAAGACTGTGGATTTGCTGGCGCCAGGACATGTAATCTGGGAGGCTTCAGTTTGCCCCAAGACCCTTATCAATGGCACATCACCCTATTTACCTCTAATGGCTCCCCCCTTATGGCGCTGAGAATCTGGAGGAAATTTCATCTTCAACGAGTTAGCGCCCTGCTGGATTGGGAAAGCCGAGCTAAATTGTTATTTGATTTAGCCTTAGACAAGGGTGGAATCTATCACATCTATGGACATTCAGCAGACCTTGAAAGAAAAAAGGGATGGGACAAACTGGAAAGGGTGCTCGGATATTTTTCCGGCAGGGAAGGGGTAGAGTATATAACCAATGGGGGGATTTCCCTGAATCTAAATATGAAAAAGAGTGCTTAAGAAATGGATGAGAAGCCCAAGCCCATCGACTTTTCATTAAGACCGTTTAAACCTGGTGATGAAGCTAACCTGGTAGATTTTCTTAACCTCTGCTACCCTGGTGGCTGGGGCGATAAAGAACAGTGGGGATGGCTTTATCCCCGATGCCCCTCCTTTGATAAAGATAACATCTTTATTATAGATGATAATAGTCAAATTATTGCTCACCGAGGCTTACATCCTAGAGAGCTTATTATTCAAGGAAAGAAGCTTCCCGTAGCCTTTCTTGGCGATACCGCCATTCACTCTGATTATCAAGGCCTTGGGCTTTATAGTAGATTGCATCAGGCGACATTAAAGGTAGCCAAGCTCAAAGGGGCTTGTTTAGCCCTTACTGGGAATAGCCGAGGCTGGATTACCTATAAGCATAATAAAAAGACAGGGTTTATTGAGGTAAAGCGGAGCCTAACCTACATTAAACCGATAAATTATGAGAAGGTTTTCAAGGGGGAAGTATCACATTTTATCGCCCGAAGAGAGAAGCTCAAATCCTTGCTCCAGAGCTTAGAAACTAACCTATATGTCCATTTTGGCAAGGCTGAATTTTCTTTAGACGAGTTACTCGGTGGAAACAGCTTGCCCGAAAGTAACAAAAAAGGAAAGGTGAGGGTAATTTTAGCTGAGACTTCACTCCCTTCGCTGATTGAGTTCAGTGTTGGCAGGAAACTTCAAAAGGCGAAACCTCTTTTATACCTGTTTCTCAGCCGAAAGATGAGGATAAGGTGCAGTTCTCCCATCGCTTTGTGGAAGGTTATTTGGCTTGGAATAGGGATATTGAGACATGTCTAATCTGGTAATCCGAAGCTATAGACCGGAGGACCTGCCGGGTATAGTGGAGCTATATGAGTCCACCCCGCCGAAGGCCCCCTTTTTTCTCAGGAACCGGGAGTATTTCGACTACTTTATCTCCTTTCCTAGCGTCAGGGATGATAGCATATTTATAGCCACTGGTGAGAAAGGAATCGAAGGGATAGCCATTATAGCCATAGTTCAAAAGGGGTATACCGTTGGCAGGATTATCGAGCTATGGGCTAGTGAAGTGATAGTAGAGGATGCTTTAGTGCAAAAGGCGATAGAATATTGCTGTGATAACGGCATTGACGCCGTAGAGATAAATTCTCCAACCTTTCTAGATACAGGTAACACCTTTAAAAGCTGGGTGAGGACGAATCCAGAAGGGGTGCTGATGGTTAAGCTTTTATCCCTTGTTCCTTTGCTTCAAGCCCTCTTTGACACTACAACGCTGAAGAAAATCGGAGCTGGGAAAGGATTTCTATTCGAATGCGAGGATGAAATAGTCGAGGTGAAGATAGGCGAAAATGAGGTGAGTGTCGGTGAGGGAGATAAATCACAACAAGACTTAGATAATATATTGATAAGAGTCAGTTCAAAATCCCTGCTACGGATAGTCTTTGGTTTAACAAATCCCTATATAGCTTTCTTGACCAGGCGAATTAACATTCAAGGTGCAAAGAATATTTTCCGGGTTATGAGGATGTTGCGGGCAATAAGAGTGGGACAGCCATGGACAGTGGCAATCGTGGATAGGAGGTGAGGCAAACAGGTTACTTCAGCCTGATAGCCGGAAAAAATGCCTAAAGTGCTCAACTCGCTAACAAGCTTGGGCGCCAAGAGATTTTTCTGGCTCATATTGCTATTTCTGGTTGTAACAGACCTTGCCGTCCTTCTAGATGTCCCCTTCTTAAGGCAGTTTTTAGGGTTCCTTTTTCTTAGCATCATCCCCGGGCTGCTTATTCTCCACATTCTGAAGCTAAATAGACTGAGGCTCACCGAGACAATTGTCTTATCTGCAGGGCTCAGCCTCGCCTGCTTGATGTTTTTCGGACTCTTAATTAATTGGGCATACTTTGGTCTTGGCTATGCCACGCCTCTGTCCACCACCTCACTTGTAGCTTCTTTTAGCCTCCTTGTTGTTATCCTGGACATTATTGGATACCAGAGAAATAAGGATTTCTCATTTAACCTGTCCGCTTTTAAATTAAATACAAGAACGAAGGCCTTCTTGGTCATACCCTGCCTCTTCCCCCTCTTAGGCATTTGGGGCGTGCACCTCATGAACACTACAAACAGTAATTTAATGCTAATGGGGCTACTAGCTCTTATCCCAGCCTATGTTATTTTGATAGTTGTGTTGCGCCACAGGGTTCCGCAACCAGCCTACCCCATAATAATAGTTATGACCAGTGTGCCTTTGGCGCTTATGATGTCACTGAGGTCAAACCACATTATAGGAATGGATGTCCACCAGGCATATTATCTCTTCCAGTTAGTCTCTAATGGTCAACACTGGCAGATATTTGAGAGAGGACTGCTAGATTCCAGCTTGAGTGTCTCGCTACTACCGACTATATATCAATCCTTTTTAAGTATAGATGCTGAGTACCTATATAAAATCCTTTACCCCCTGATTTTTTCGCTTTCTCCTTTGGTAATATATGTCATTTCTAAAAAATATATTGGTAATCTCTATGCCTTCATAGCCTCCTTCTTCTTTATGGCTCAAACGACCTTCTTATGGCCAGCAGGTCGCACTCATATTGCTATCTTTTTTTTCGCTTCGGCAATTATGGTTCTATTCCATGATGGCATAAGTGAGTTCAATAAAAGGCTGTTATTCATTATTCTGGCTGCCTCCTCTATTGTATCTCACTACTCAACTACATATATCTTCTTCTTTGTATTACTTTTTACTTGGCTAGGAATGCAGATACTACCAAAGCTCGTCTTTGGTAAAAGGAAGCCTGTAACTCTATCTGGGAACCCTGTTGCCGGTGGCAATCCCTCCAATTTATCGAAAAATGGCACCCCGCTTAGTAGGAACAATGCTAGAGGCATTCCCAGGCTTCATCTGAAGCAAGGTATAACCATAATGATGGTGGCACTCTTTTTTGTTATGCTCTTCTTTTGGTATAGCCAAGTCACCACTGTCCCTTTCAGCAGCGGTGTAATCTTTATACGCAACACATTTACAAATTTAAGCCGATTTTTCTTAATAGAAGCAAGGGGGGGAGAGGCTGCCTCTATCCTGGGAATAGACTTGCTCAGCCGGGAAACCCCTTGGGAAATAGACTTTGTTTTTTCGTGGTTAACTATTGCCTTTATAGCTGTTGGGGTAATAACTACTATGTGGAGATACAAGAGAATGGTAGCTATCCCCAAGTCGGGGAACGAGACGCGACCTGATTTCTTACAAAGGAAGGTAGATATTGAATATCTTGCCCTCGCCTTGGCATGCAGTGCCGTCTTAGTATTCTCAATTGCCTTGCCTTGGGTCTTAAAAGGCTACTCAACAACTAGGACATACTTTCAGATGATGGTTATTTTATCCCCGTTTTTCATCATTGGTGGCGTAACCTTGGCTAAGTGGCTAAGAGCAAGATACTATTGGGTAATACTCATAGTGTTAATTCCTTACTTTGTGTGCACCACAGGCTTAATGTATCAGGCATTCGATTTCCCAAAGCGTGTCGTCCTAAATTCAGAGGGTCTCGAGTATAATTATCTATATATCCACGACCAGGAAAGCCTCGCTGCCAGGTGGCTAAAAGATAAGGCTGAGGGAGATAGAAAGATATACTCAGACTTTACCGGTGCTGATAGACTATTAAGCCAAGCTGGAATCTTGTATAATGTTGGTAATTATTCGCTTTTTGAGCAAGATGAAAAAATCGCTGAGGGCTATATCTACTTAAGATACTACAATGTGGTAAGCGGCAAATTGCTTAAGGGGTACCATAAGAGTTATGATATGGTGGAATATCAAAATATATTCTTGGGGAAGAACAAAATTTACTCAAATGGCGGGGCGGAAGTATGGAGATGAGAAAGATTAAGCTAGTCATGCTAGCACGTTATGAGCCACACTCAAAACATAATGGGCTAGGAATGCATATACGCAAAATAACAGAGTACCTGTCTTACAGAGACGATATTGAATTACATATTATAACCATCGGTAATAAAAACAGACAATTTAAACAAGGCGACTTGAACATTCATGAGATAAAAAAACCGCCTCTTTATCCGCTTTCCACTCCGAGCGCAGTGCGGCTGCTGAGGCACAAAACTATTGAGATTAATCCAGATATAGTACATGCTGAAGGAACAGCCCCCCCTTACTCTACAGCGGCTGCACTGCTTCGACACAGATATCCAACCTTAGTAACAGCCCCAGTCATTGCAGCCCAACAAATTAAGTTTTATAGGGGGATGAATTATATTTTTGCTAAATTGGTTAATGTACCCAATGCAAGGTATGTTCTCTCTAAAATCCCTAATATTATTGCCCAATCATGGTACACTAAAAATGTTTTCAGTAAGATGACAAATTCAAAAATATATGTGGTTCCCGAGGGTATCGACTTTGGAAAGATTCAAGATACCCAGCCACACGATATAAATGAAAAAATAAGCATTTTTATTGCAGTCAGGCTAGCTAGAGTAAAGGGGATAGATATACTGATTAACGCCATTCCAAGAGTGATAAAGTCAATTCCTGACCTTAAGGTGTACATTGCCGGGGCTGGAGTAGAAGAAGAGAAATTGAAAAGCATGGCTAAAGATTTAGGATTGGAAAGTCATGTGAGATTTTTGGGATTTATTTCTGACGAAGAAGAAATCAACGGGTACTACAAGGCTTGTGAGATTGTTGTCGTACCATCCCGATCAGATGTGGAGCCCTTCGCTCCATTAAATGCCGCCACAGCCGGTAAGCCAGCAATCGTTTCTGATGTGTGCAACTCATCAGTGATAGTAGATGGAGAGACCGGGTTCATATTCAAATCAGAGGATGTTGACGAACTGTCAGGCAAAATAGTGAAACTGCTAACCGATGATAAGTTGAGGAAAGAGATGGGAAAAGCGGCGATGGAAAAGGCAAAGGAATACGACTGGACTAGGATTGTAGATAGAAAAGTTGAAATTTACAAAGAGGTAATAGCCGATTTTTGTGAACGAAGGTGTAACAAATAAAAGGGGGACCCCTGAATCCATGAATAGAGTGATTGTTTTGTCTGGAGGGTTCTGATCAGGCTTGGCAATCGGATGTGCTGGGTATATCATCGGTGTCGAGACCAAAGAGGTACGAGGTCAGCTCACTACGAGTCGATATGGGACATCCCGGTCTAAATCCTTGACAGCAAGGGCTGATTTTAAATATTATCGCGATATGATATTATTTTTGGCTAGGAGTGCATTATGAACGATTCCAAATCAAAGCTGGCAGAGAGCTGTCTAGCAAAGCCAGATATTCATCGCCAATGGTATGCCTCGAGAGTTGATGAAAATGAGAGCTTCTTTGACGAAGCTTTCGACTATATAGTACGCGTTTTAAAGCCCCCCCCAAATTCTGTATTTCTAGACGTAGGATGCGGCATTTGCGATCATGCTATTCGCCTGGCTAACCGCGGATTCCTCGTTAAAGCAGTTGATTTTTCAGAATATGTATTAAAGGAAGCGGAAGCAAGGATAAAAGCGCAAGGATTAGAGACCAAGATCGGTATACAGCGTGAAGATATCCTAGCGCTCTCATTTGAAGACAAGACTTTTAACTATATTCTGTGCTGGGGTGTGTTGATGCATATTCCCGACCTAGAAAAGGCAATAGAAGAACTTACACGAGTCCTGAAACCATTAGGAACACTTGTTATTAGTGAAGGCAACATGTATTCTCTTCAATCTATGACGCTGCGAAACCTCATACGATTTCTGGGAAAGGAGAAGGATGATGTAAAGAAAACACCAGCAGGTGTGGAGCGTTACACCATTACTTCTGCTGGCCTGCTCCTGGTAAGACACGCAAACATACAATGGTTAATGAAAAAATTTAACAGTAATCGACTCACTGTCAGAAAACACATAGCAGGTCAATTCACTGAAATAGGTACTGTCGCTTCCTCGCGACTACTAAGGAATCTCGTTCACGGTTTTAACAAGTTTTGGTTCAGATATATAAAGATGCCACATCTAGCCTTTGGAAATATATTAATTCTTCAGAAGAAAGAATGAGGTAGTAACTTTAATCTTGCCCTCCTTTCATATATCACTGAAGAGAAGGTTTATTGACTTGAGGTATAGCTCTAACCGGTGCTGTTTGACTATTGCCTTCCTAATTCTGTTATCTCGAACTTTGGTCAGTAGCATTTTTAACCAAAATAAAGTCATATATCATATATTGCGGATACTACGAGTTTATATGGGAAATCCCGGCTTAAAGAGCTGCGAAAGAGGTGTAAAAGATGAAAATACTGATAACTGGTGGCGCTGGCTTCATTGGTTCACTTCTCGTAAGAGATTTGCTCAACACGGGTCATACTGTCAGAATCCTCGACAACTTTTTATTTAACCTTGATCCGATAAAAGATATTGTTAACTATCCCAGTGTTGAGATAGTGACAGGCGATATTACGAATTTGGAAGACTTAAGTAGAGCGATTAAGGATGTGGATACTGTAATCCACCTAGCAGCAATAGTAGGTGACCCTGCTTGTGCTATTTATGATCCGGAGGGCATTTATGAAATAAACTTCATAGCGCCAATACGTTTAGCAGTGTTAGCTCGTGAGCATAACGCTAAAAGATTTATTTTTGCGTCTACTTGTAGTGTTTATGGCGCAAATGCGACAGGAATTCTAAGTGAGACAACTATCCCCTCGCCCATTTCAATATATGGTAGAACAAAGTTTGAAGCAGAAAAGCAAATCCTTTTACTCGCGAGCCGTGAATTTTCACCATGCATTCTTAGGCTGGCTACAGTCTATGGGATATCACCAAGGATGCGATTTGACCTTGCCATAAATTACATTACAATGAAGGCAGTAACAGAGAGAAAGATTGCGATACTTGGTGGCAACCAATGGCGACCATTTATTCATGTAACTGACGCGGCTAGAGCATTTCAAACGGTTTTAGAAGCACCTATTAATAAAATTGCAGGTGAAACATTCAATGTAGGCGCAAACGAAGAAAACTACCAAATGAAAGAAATTGCACAACCCATCAAAAGACTTGTCCCGGACGTGGAGATTATTTATGCCCCGGAATTAGAAGATAAGCGTTCCTATCATGTCTCCTTTGATAAGATACATCGTGTCTTAGGATTTGCTACGACTAAGCGAGTCGAAGATGGTATACTCGAAATCAAAGAAGCAATTGAGACAAAAATTATTGTAAATCCTGATAATCCCATCTACTATAATCATCGGTACTTAGAGATAGACCATACTCAGTGACCCCGTCCTGAGTAATTAAGAGGAGGACAAGAATGGCACAAATTCATCCACAGAAACCCGGCCGGCTTCTACGTTTGGTTGGGGGAAGAGTATACTTACTTAAGATAGCAAAGGTGCTTAACAAGATGCTGATTCACAGCTTCGGGGTAAAAGTTGTCGAAGCGTCTTCCCTCCCTGTAGCCAAGGATTGGCCATATCGTTTACTATATTGGCAGAGGATGTTTAACTTAATAGAAAACGTGCCGGGCGACATTGTAGAATGTGGTACCGCCGGGGGGTCTACTCTAGCCCAGTTTGCTATTTTGTGTCAAGCGTATGGTGTAAAAAGACACATCTGGGGCTTCGACTCTTTCGAAGGATTGCCTACGCCAACGAAGGAAGATTTAAGTTCTATAAAAGCCGTAGCTAAGAGGGGCAAGTTTAGAGTGACTGAAGAAATGGTACTAGATACGCTTAGAACCAATGGAGTGGCTGAACATACCATAAAACACCAGATAACTCTTGTTAAAGGATGGTTTTCTGAGACCTTGCCAAAATATGAAGGCTCGATTGCTCTTTTGCGTATCGACGGTGACCTGTACGAGTCCTATAAAACCGCCTTGGAGAACTTATGGCCCAAGATTAGTGTTGGTGGCATTGTCAACTTTGCTGGGTATCATGAAGCTGAGTGGCCTGGAGCCAAGAAAGCTGTTGATGAGTACCTTAGTCAGTACAAGGGAATAACGATCCGTAAGGACCTTTTCCTTAACGTATATTTTGCAGTTAAGGTATGATGGCTTACCTAGCCCGCCACAAGAATCTAAATGGTTGCTTGCGGGCACCACAAAAGCAAGGACTTTCTTACAAATGAGGGGGTCAGGAAAGTTCGTTTAATGGTGCAAAAATCAGGGACTGGAGAGGAGGCTTAAACTTGAGAGTAGAAAAGGTTACTACAAAGATAGCCACCAGTATCTCACCAACCACCTTGCGGGCAATGTATGTAACAATGCTCAACATACGCAAGTTTGAAGAAAGAGTTGCCGAGTTTGTTACCCCACCGAAAGAAATTATTTGTCCAGTTCACCTGTATATTGGGCAGGAAGCTGTAGCTACCGGCGTCTGTGCCAATTTGCGGAGAGATGACTATGTTTTCAGCACCCACCGAAGTCACGGGCATTACATTGCCAAAGGTGGTGACATAAAGGCACTGATGGCAGAATTATATGGCAAGGCAACTGGATGCTCGAAAGGTAGAGGTGGTTCTATGCACCTTGCATTACCTGATGTAGGGTTACCAGGGAGTTCTGCCATAGTTGCCGGGACTATACCTTTAGCCGTAGGAACAGCGTTGGCTTTTTCCATGCAAAAAAAAGGGGGCGTTTCTGTGGCTTTCTTTGGTGATGGTGCAACTAATGAAGGAACATTTTACGAATCTCTTAACTTTGCCTCGCTTAAGAAACTGCCGGCAATTTTTATCTGTGAGAATAATCTCTTTTCCACGCATATGCCAATATCAGCCTGTCTTGCGGATACCAACATTTACAAAAAAGCCGAGCTCTTTAACATGCCCGGGGTCAGGGTTGATGGAAACGATGTGATAAAGGTCTATGAGGCAGCAAAGAAGGCAGTTGAAGATGCCCGTTGTGGCAAGGGACCTACTTTAATAGAATGTATGACGTATAGATGGCGAGGACATGTGGGGCCAAATTATGATTTAGATAAGGGACTCAGGAGTAAAGCGGAGTTGGATTACTGGATGAATAGATGTCCTATTAAGACATTAGAGGATTCCTTATTAAAACACGGTATCATATCTGAAACAGCAAAAATCCAGCTATACAAAAGCATCGAAAAGGAAATAGAGGAAGCTGTTATCTTTGCGAAAGAAAGCCCTTATCCTGATGAAAGCGAGCTTCTCAACAACGTATTCAAAACTTGAGAGGGGTATGTAGGATGCGAAAAATCTCTTATGTCCAGGCAATTAATGAGACCTTGCATCAGATGATAGAGAAGGACGAACGGGTATTTTTGATTGGGCAGGGAGTTACCAGCCCTTGGTATGTAGGAACTAGCACTATAGGGCTTCTTGACCGATTTGGTCCTGAACGAATAGTTGATACTCCGGTATCCGAAAATGGCATTACGGGAGTAGCAGTAGGGGCAGCCTTGAGGGGAATGCGTCCGATCTTGATGCATCCGAGGATGGAATTTATTTATTACGCTATGGACCAGATAGCCAATCATGCTGCCAGCTGGCACTATATGTTTGGCGGGCAACTCAGTGTCCCCTTAACTATTTGGGGCATAATCAATAGAGGCGGGGAGCAGGCTGCTCAGCATTCGCAGGCCTTGCAGGCAATTTTCACTCATATACCTGGCCTCAAAGTTGTTATGCCCAGCACTCCGTATGACGCCAAAGGGCTTCTTATTGCCAGCATCGAGGATAACAACCCGATCATCTATATTGACGACCGCTGGCTATATAATCATATTGGAGAGGTGCCTGAAGAGCTATACTCAGTCCCTATAGGGAAAGGAATTTTAAGAAGGGAAGGAAAAGATGTGACGGTGGTGGCAACCTCTTATTTAGTGTCTCAAGCAATTAGAGCTGCTGAAAGCCTTGAGAAAGAGGGGATAGATGTGGAAGTATTAGATTTACGCTCGCTAAAACCCCTTGATGAGGAGCTCTTGTTTGAGTCAGTAGAAAAGACAGGCAGATTGGTTATTGCCGATGGAGGCTGGAAAACATGCGGCGTAGGAGCTGAAATCTCTGCCTCGGTAGTTGAGAAGGCCTTCAAATGGCTAAAGGCACCTATTATACGAGTTTCATTGCCCGATACTCCTGCTCCCGCAAGTTCGGCATTAGAAAAAGTTTATTACCATAAAGTGGAAGATATAGCTTTGGCTGTTAGAAAGGTCCTGGAAAGGAGTTTGGTATGACATATAAAGTGCCCATTGTAGACTATCCGACACACTATCGTCGTATTGAAAGCGAGATAGATGCTGCAATTAAAGAGGCTTTGTCCAAGGGCGACCTGATACTCAGAGGGCAACTCAAGAAATTTGAGGAAAACATAGCTGCCTTTATCGGGACAAGATATGCCGTGGGTGTTTCCAGTGGCACTGATGCACTAATTTTATCTCTTAGAGCCGCTGGGATTGGACCTGGAGATGAGGTTATTACGGTTGCCCACACATTTGTGGCAACTGTTGCTGCTGTTGTGCATTGCGGGGCTACACCGGTGCTTGTGGACATTAGCGACGATTACAATATGAATGTTGATTTGCTGGAACAGGCTATCACACCCAAAACGCGTGCCGTTATCCCGGTGCATTTGAATGGACGTATTTGTGATATGAGTAGACTAATGGAAATAACTAACAAGCATGGGTTGATAGTGATTGAGGATGCGGCTCAGGCGTTAGGCGCAAGTGTTGATAATCGCAAATGTGGTACTCTTGGCCTGACTAGTTGCTTTAGCTTTTACCCAGCGAAAATTCTTGGTTGTGCCGGTGACGGGGGTCTTGTGGCAACCAGCGATGATGATATAGCGACAAAGATAAGGCTGTACCGCGATCACGGTGTAGACAGGGCAACAGGTGATATTTTATTTTATGGCTTTACCAACCGACTGGACAACCTTCAGGCGGCTATCCTTGATGTGAAGCTTAAGCACCTGCCTCAGTGGATTGAAAGACGGCGGGAGCTGGCTAAACTTTACGAGGAAGGCTTGTCAGACATGCCCGAAATAAAGACGCCACCACCTCCGCAACAAGGTCGCTATTTTGATGTCTACCAGAACTATGTGGTGCGGGCTCAGGAAAGGGATAGGCTTGTTAAACACCTGAATGAACAGGGTGTGGAGACCTTGATTTCGTGGCCCAAGCCGACGCACCATCAGAAAGCATTAGGCTTGGAGCGTTTTCATCTCCCCGTGACCGAGCAACTTTCAAAAGAGGTTTTATCTTTGCCCATGTATCCTGAACTGAGTGATGGCAAAGCAGAATATGTGATAGAATCAATTCACAATTTCTACAAGTAAAAATGAAGGAACAATTAAAGCACCTGTTAAGAAAGTGGCCAGCCCTCTACAACTTGGTGGCGAAAATATATAGCAACCTGAACCTCTATCTCGTAGCAGAGCATATAGTTGGCACAAGAGCACGAGAGAGAGAATGGGCTACACGACATCGCCGTAAAGGCGACGATTGGGGTAAAGGAAGCAAGGATTGGATTAAGAGCTACTGGGACTCGCGAAACCACCCTCACCGCCCATTGCTAATAGAGGCTATATCTAAGCTCAACCCATCAAGTATTTTAGAAATAGGGTGTAATTGTGGGCCAAACTTATGGTTGCTTGCTAAAAAGTTCCCTGATGCGGAGATAAGGGGGATTGACATTAACCCGGTTGCCATCCAAAAGGGCAACGAGCTGTTTGCTGCGGAGGGCATCCTAAATGTCAAGTTATCGGTCGGTAAAGCGGATGAGCTTAAGCAATTTCGCAGTAAAAGTTTTGATGTTGTATTCACCGATGCTGTTTTGATATATATTGGACGAGACAAAATCCGGAGGATAACTGAGGAGATGGTTCGGGTTACCCGCGAGGGATTGTTCTTGGTGGAATGGCATTGCTTTGAGCCTGAAAAGCAGGACCCAAATGGTCTTGGAGTTCGTTATCATCACTTCTGGAAGAGAGACTATATCGCTTTATTGAAGCAGGTCGTCCCTGAAGAACAGATACACGTTACCAAAATCACTGAGGCTCTGTGGCCTGATAAGAACTGGCAAGAGGTGGGAGCTATCATCAAAGTCACCCTGTGATAAAGGAAATAGCGCGCAAATGAAGAAGGTTCTCATTATAGCGAATTTGTTCCACGCATCTCCGCGGATACCAGGCTTAGTTAAATATCTTCCTGAATTCGGATGGCAACCTATTATTCTGACAACACCAATTGGTGAAAACCCCGATGCTCGATTTGGTCCTCCTAATAATTTTAAAGATAGCAACAGGGTCATAGAAACATACCACTACAACCCAGAGGAGGATATAGGAGTGCGGGTGAACAAGCGATTTAATTTAGCTTCTAAAAAATCATATAACTATGTTAAGCCCTTTTTATGGTTTCTTTATAAGTTCTATTTAGAGGTCACTGATTATCCTGACAGAGAAAAGGGTTGGAAGCCTTTTGCGGTTGATGCAGGTAGCAAGCTTTTGCAAAGTGAACATGTAGATGCGATGATCAGTAGCTCCTCACCAGTAACAAGCCACCTTGTTGCCAAAGAATTGAAAGCTAAATATAAAATTCCTTGGATAGCAGATCTTCGGGACCTTTGGAGCCAGAACCACTGCTACAGTTATGGACCTTTAAGAAAGGCGATTGACAGAAGGCTGGAGCTAAAAACGATACTGTCGGCAAATATTTTAACAACTGTTTCTCAACCATGGGCAGAAAAGCTGAGAACGCTACATAAGCGAAAATCGGTTTATGCAATTACACATGGATTTGATCCAGTTACAGTGAACATACCGCCGGCAAATTTAACGGCTAAATTTACCATCACCTATACTGGCAGTATCTATACCAGGAAGCAAGACCCTGCCAAGCTCTTCACCGCCCTGCGGGAGCTAATCTCCGAACGGGCTATAGACCCTGATGACATTGAGGTTAGATTATACGGGACTGGGGTAGAATGGTTGGAAAAAGAGATTGAGCAATATGGGCTTTCTAACATCGTCAAGCATTACCAGAAAGTCCCCCGAGACGTTGCCTTGGAAAAACAAAAGGAGTCACAACTATTGGTTCATTTTAGATGGGAAGACCCACAGGAGCTTGGAGCCTATTCTGGAAAGATTTTTGAATATCTAGGAGCAAGAAGACCTATACTTGCTACAGGGGGCTTTGCCGGTGACGTTGTTGAGGAACTGTTAAACGAGACTGGTGCTGGTATATGTGCTTCAAGTGTAGAAGACGTTAAGAATACACTTAGGGAGCTATATCGAGAGTATAAGCTGAAGGGCGAGATATCCTATAAAGGGGAGGAATCGGAAGTCGATAAGTACACTCACCGGGAAATGGCAAAAAAGTTCTCCGAAATACTTGACCACTTAAGGAGAGAGCAGCATGAAAGACTCATGGATTTGTAAGGATTACCAGAATGGTGACGAATATGAAATCTTGACTCTCTACCAACAGGTAAACAATAGAGAGATGACTTTGGAGCATTGGAAGTGGAAATTCGCTAAAAATCCATTCGGCGAGGCAGTGATAAAATTGATGTTTGATGATGAGAAATTGGTCGGGCATTATGCTGTTACCCCTATAAATGTGCAGGTTCAAAACAGGCTTGTGAAAGCTGTGTTTTCACTGAACACAATGGTTCATCCCGATTATAGGGGTCGTGGAATATTTGCATATTTAGGTAAAGAAACATATAAAGTTTGTGAACAAAAAGGGGCCGAATTTGTGTATGGCTTCCCTAATAGAAATAGTTACCTACCTCTGATAAGAAAGCTCGGATGGGTAGGCTTCGGCAAAATGAGCATTTTGCAAAAGGAACTAGAAAGCAAAGCCAGTGTAGCATCAAAAGCCACGAATATTTATGAAATAGATAAATTTGATACCAGGGTGAATTCACTATGGGATAAAGTAAAGGCTAGTTATCGTGTTATCGTTCCACGAACAAAAGACTTCCTCAATTGGAGATTTACTGAACATCCTACCATAGAGTATTCAAAGTATATTATTACAAATAATGACAATGAGATACTAGGTTACCTGATATTAAAGATATACACTAAAGGAGATGAGATAAAGGGACACATTGTAGATATGCTGTGCATAAACAACAGGGATGTAGTGAAAAGTCTCTTGGATTGCTCTTACGATTACTTTATTAAAAAGGGGATAAGAAACCTCTCTTGCTGGATGCCCGATAGTTGTTTTTGTACGCAAGTAATAAAAGAAGATGGATTTGTTACCAACGAGTTTGAAACCTACTTTGGCGTCAGAATTTTTGACAAAGAAGCTAAATTACTACGAAATAATGTTGGACAGCTTGATAGTTGGCACTTAACAATGGGGGACTCAGATGTTATCTAAGGAGGGAAAATGAATATTATAGTATTTAGCCCGCACCCTGACGATGCTGAAGTATTGATGGGTGGTACTATTGCCAGGTATACTCAAAAGGGGCATGATTTATTAATAGTTGTGGTCACGATCCCGAACCAAAAAGCGAGACGGAGGGAAGAAGTGGGAAAGGCAGCGGAAATACTGGGGGCTCGCTTATTGGTACTGGACTTGGATTCCTATGAATTGGTGTTCGATCGAAAGCTTGTCGAGATATTTGATGAAGTTATAAAAGATTTTCCACCAGATATTATTTATACAAGTTGGATTCATGACTCACATCAAGACCACGTCGCTGTGTCTAGGGCAACTATTGCCGCAGCCAGGAAGAATAATTGCTCATTATACATGTATGAACAAGCACTTCCTTCAGGATTAACCCCTTATGGATTCAGGGCACAAGCATTTGTGGACATTTCAGATACAATGGAACTAAAAAAAGAAAGCGTTTTAATGCATCAATCCCAGGTTCAAAATTTTAGTGAGCAGTGGATACAGGGGATAAGAGCCAGGGCAACTTATATGGGATTCCAAATCAACGTAAAATATGCCGAGGCATTCGAGGTAGTTAAAGTGCTTAAAAGCATATGATTAAGACCAAAATCAATAAATACAGTCACCGGGAAATGGCAAAGAAGTTCGCAGAAGTTCTTGACCACCTGGCATGAACATCCATAGTACTAATATCTTATAATGCGGAGGAAAATTAGGATTAAGTAAGGCGGAAAAATGAAAATAGGAATAATTGGGATAGGTTTCGTAGGGAATGCTGTAAAAAATGGCTTTGAGAATAAGGGGTTTACGGTAAAGGCTTACGACAAATTCAAAGAGAGTGGCAGCTTTGAAGATGTTGCTGCGTGTGATTTTGTATTTATCTGTGTACCTACACCGTCTAAGGAAGATGGTTCGATCGACCTCTCTATCATAGACGAGGTTATCGAAAGACTTGCAAATGTTCGCTCACACGGAATCACTATTATAAAATCAACTGCAATCGCTGGAACTGCACAAGGCTATCAAAACAAATATCCAAATCTGACAATAATTTCTAATCCGGAATTTCTAACTCGAAGCACAGCAGATTATGATTTTTTGCATCCCGACAAAATAATAATTGGTTATACTGCAGGGAATAAGCCTGCGGCGCAGAAATTAGCCAAGTTATACAAGGACTTTGAAGCACCAATAAAAATTGTAAAGAACGAAGAGGCGGAGATGACAAAATACATGATTAATGCGTATTATGCTACACGAGTTATTTTCGCCAACGAAATTTACGATATTTGTAAGGCGCTAGATATCGACTATGAAAAAGTGCGAGGGTGCTTTGAATTAGATAAGTGTGTTGCTCCCGGGCATTTCGACGTGTTTCATAGCGGATATCGGGGTATTGGTGGTGATTGCTTACCGAAGGATCTTGATACGCTGATATCTAAAGCAGAAGCACTGACCCTTAGTCCAGAACTATTTAAAGCTTTGCGGAGAAAGAATAAAAGATTGATGGAAATACAGCCACCAGGAAATAGCAAGGAAATTTGCTGAAGTTCTGGATAGTTTCCCATGAAAATGATAGAAATTTGGACTTTGGGGAAGTGCAGGTGTTATTAGATGGGAAAAACATTTCTTGAAGCAGAAACTCCAGAAGAAGCAATTAAAATATATCTTAAAGGATATGACAATCTATATGGTAGGTTAAAAGTTAAAAACATAGAGAAAATACTCTGTGGCAGTATAAAATCTTGGGAATCGCTAAAAGTACTGGAAGTTGGGGCAGGAGGGGGTATTTACACCGAATTTTTTGTAAAGCAAGGAGCTAAAGTTACTTGTGTTGATATATGTGAACCAATTTTGAAAGGCAATGCAAAACTACACCCTGAAGCTAAATGTGTCTTAGCAGATGCAACAACGGTGACCTTTAAGGAAAAGTTTGGTTTGATTTTTGCGGTTGATATATTAGAGCATATCGAGAATGATTTATTGTTCCTGGAAAACATGAATAAGCATTTGAGAGAGAAAGGTTTACTGATACTAAATACGCAGAATGCATTTTCATTAAATTATCTTATCGAAGGCAGTATAAATTTCTTAAGAGGTAACAAAGACTGGTGTGGGTGGGACCCCACTCATGTTCGATTTTATACACCGAAATCGCTAAGGGAAAAGTTGTGCGGGACGGGCTTTAAGATTAGTAAATGGTTTGGAAACTACCATATTCCTTACCTACTTACGAAAAGAATATTCAGAGAGGTGAGAGGATCTAAAATTTCTCACGTCATAGAACTATCAAATTTACATGACAGATTACCTTTTAGCATCACTGGATGGGGTATTGGAGTGGTGGCCAAAAAGGTGAAAGAGATATGACAGTGAAAATGAAGGTTCCTTTTTTCGGTATTATTACATCTTGTTGTATCTGCCTTTCCATTACCCATACGTTTGATTTACTATATTTTAGGACCATTCTATCCTCTTATTGAGAAGATGGATAACCATGGACCAAAAAATATTACATTAGGATATGCGGAGGCTGAGATACATAGGTAACACTCATGGTATGGTTAGTAATGATACTAACTTACCATAAGGAGTTACCATAATGAGAAAGCCGG
>SDBU01003978.1_pt1 | contig 18457 bp, 15 predicted proteins | sample 2277071 | NCBI WGS metagenome assembly SDBU01 (sample SAMN10397929, study PRJNA504765) | marine sediment metagenome | isolation source: marine sediment core GS08_GC12, 126 cmbsf | place: Arctic Ocean: Gakkel Ridge, Loki's castle | collected 2008 | reverse complement strand
ATTTGGCTGTAACGATGGTATCCTGTTAAAGCCTCTTGAAAAATTGGGCATCAAGGTTTGCGGTGTTGACGTCTCACAAAACATCACTGAAATAGCGCGGGACAATGGTCTTGATGTTATTGCAGGTTATTTTGATGAAACCATGGCCGATGTCATCAAAGAGCGGTTGGGACCGGCAGATGTTGTGACGGGCAGTAACGCATTTGCACACAATGACAAACCCGAGGATATCTTACAAGCGGCGCGACACATTCTGAAACCCGATGGCTACCTTTGTCTGGAAGTGATGTACGCCGGTGACTTATTGGAGAAGATCCAATGGGACACCCTGTACCACGAACACCTGACATTCTATTGCCTTACAACCCTTGCTGTTTTGCTCAAACGGTATGGATTTTACGTAGTAAATTCTGAAAGAATACCAATGCACGGCGGCTCGCTTCGCGTAGTAGCAACTCGGAATTCCAATCAGGCGGCGAAACCGGGCGTGGCAGAAATTTTAGCTTTCGAAAGAGATAAATCGTTGGCTGACCCTGAAACCTGGGTGAATTTTGGTCAGAATATCGGCCGGAAGATAAATGTGGTGCGGGCAACATTAGGCAAACTGAGCCAGAATAGTCGTATCTGGGGATATGGTGCGGCGGGTAAGGCTACGTTGTGGGTGAATGCCTGCCAGATGGATTATCTGGAGGCCATGGTGGATGCATCTCCCCTGCGGGCCGGCAAACTAATGCCGGGAACACACACGCCTATTGTTTTTCCGGAGGAACTAAAAGCTAATCCTCCCGACTACATTTTCATCACCGCATGGAACTATGCCAGTCAGATTCAATCAAATGAAGAATGGTTTAAAGGGATTTGGGTAACGCCACTTCCAGAGTTGAAATTTCTTTAAGAATTAAAATAACTAAGCGCAATTACAGGAGAAAAAACGGTGGCAAGGATTACCTTTGTTTATCCAGACTTTGAAAGCATTGGTGTTGAATACTTGATGGCAATTTGTATTAATGAGGGGCACGATGTCAATTTTGTATATTATCACGTTGAAGATATATCTTTCGGAATGAAAAACAAACATATTTCTTATCAATCCATAGCAAAGAAAATAGCATACACCCAACCACACATTGTAGCTTTTTCTTGCGTAACTGATAATTACCAGTCCCAACTTGGCTGTGCCCGGGCTATAAAAGAAATAAAGCCTAGCGTAGCAACTATTTTTGGCGGGATTCACCCGTCCGCAGTGCCAGAATTGGTATTAAGAAATCCTGAAGTTGATTGTGTCGCTATTGGAGAAGCAGAAAAAAGCTTTTCGGCTTTTATAAACAAATGCAGAATACATAATAACGTGTTGATTCTACCCGACAAACCCATTAAAGGCATAGTACATAAAGGTGGAGGTAAACTTATCGGTGAATTTCAAGAGGGTGAATTGCCCGACGTAAATATGCTGCCATTTCCTCACAAGGACCATTTTTATGCAGCACTAAAAGCTTTTTCTCGCGTGTATCATATAATGACTAGCCGTGGTTGTCCTTACGCTTGTTCTTATTGCTTTAATGCATATCTTCGCAACTTAAGAGGCAGGTGTATTATCAGGCAGAGGACAGTAGACAATGTAAGTGCTGAACTTTTACATGCTAAGAAAAAATATTCTCCCCAATATGTAATTTTCTTAGATGATTGTTTTACAACTAATGATAGATGGATGCTTGAATTTTGTGAGCGTTATAGGAAAGAAATTAATTTGCCCTTTGCATGTATTTCTATCCCCCGTTATCTGAATAGAAAGAAGGTAAAGGCATTGAGTTTAGCAGGGTGTATTAATATACAGATTGGTTTACAATCGTTAGATAAAGAGATATGCAGTGAAATTCTACATCGCAAATCTGACAATGCTAAGACTGCGGACGTTATAAAAATATTAAAAGATGCTGGGATAATGGTTCAGGTGGACCATATGCTGGGAATTCCCACAGATACGTTAGAAATACAGGAAAAAAGCATATTATTTTACAACGAATGTAGACCAGATCTTATAAGTATATTTTGGTTGACTTATTATCCCCAGACCCCCATTGTTGATATTGCGAAGCAAAAAGGGTTGCTTTCTGGAAATGATATAATCGCTATAGAAGAAGGTAGGGGGCTAACTGAAAGGTCGTCATATAGCGGTGGAAGCATGAAGGACCCAAGGTCTTACTACGGCATTGCTTTCTTGCTCAACTACCTTCCATTACTGCCAAAGTGGTTGGTGAGTTTTTTAGTTCGGCGACATCTCTATGTATATTTCCAATCAAAATTTATTTTTTCTACAGTTTTCCCTCGTGCTGTCTCGGCGTGTTTTAATCGAAAAGACTTTCGTGGAAGGGCTAATATTGCCCGCTTTATTGATAAAATATTGTACCGGAGGTAATAATCCCTTAAGTAGTTCCAAAAATCCAGACTCGATTTAAGATTTTTTTAAAGAGAAAGTAAAAGAAACTACTGTGAAATGTGTTGTCTGCGGTGATGAAAATTGGAGGAAGAAGTTCAATCGGCTTTTCACCGATTTTGTCGAATGTACCCATTGCGGCCTAATCAGAACGGAACCCATACCATCCTCCCAGCAAATCTCCGATCACTACGCCAAGAAGTTTGTAACCGGCAATTATGAACTGCTTCAACGATACGATTCGGACTACGAAGCTATCTATAGACAGTTCCTCAAATTCACTACATTCTACTCTGGAGATCCTCTGGGGCAGAGATTGATCGATATCGGCTGTTTTACTGGCCGATTCCTGGATGTAGCAAAACAATCTGGTTTTCTCACCCACGGAGTCGAATACCAGCCTGAAGCTGCCAAAATCGCGAATGAAAAACACTGCGGGCGTGTACACTGTGGACCGATTGAAAACTATTCCGAAGCATCACCAGGGTATTTTGATGTCGTCACACTTTTCGGAGTGATTGAACATGTCACTGCACCTAACAATACTGTCAGAAAAATTTCCGAACTAATTAAGAAAGATGGTATCTTCATCATTCAAACTCCAAACACGGCCTCGTTTCCAGCGCGGCTTCTGGGTAAATGGTGGCCTTCTTATGCTCCAGTGGAACACATTTACTGTTTTTCTTCCCGAAATATCAATATTCTCTTAGAAATGTATTCATTTCAGGTAGTCAAGCTCGTTAACCATTGGAAGAAGCTTCCTGCTGATTATGTATACAGCCAGTTGCAAAACTTCGGCCCGGAATGTTACAAGCTCCTCGGCAAGATCATTCCCTTTGTCCCTAAAAATGTTCTAAGTTGGAAATTACCTTTTTTTGGCGGTGAAATGTTGCTCGTTGCAAAAAAAATGAGCTAAGAGAAAGATTGTTTTAAACATCGAATGAGTCCCTCATCAATTTTGCTGTGATGTATGACCAATTTAAAACGAGTACTTATTCTTGGCGGTAAAGGGATGCTCGGCCAAATGGTCGAACGCCTTTTATCAAAATCAGACGGAATATACGTCAACCATACTTGTTACAGGCAAGGGTCCTCCCCGCTCTATTTTAACGTAGAAGATGGTCTCGATGGGTTACACCAAATTGTAGAGCGTTTCGGCCCATTTAATTATTTCATAAACTGTATTGGTATCCTCAGCAGCAAGATAGACCAAAAAGACTCAAAATCTGTGCGTCGAGCTATCTTGGTTAATGCGCTATTTCCTCACGAACTTGCAACCTTAGCTCAGGAGATAAAGGCACGTGTTATCCACACCTCCACAGATGGTGTGTTTAACAAGAGTGCCGGTGTATGCCTGGAAGATAGTCCCCAAGAGTGTGATGACGTTTACGGTAAAACGAAGAGCCTTGGGGAAGTCATCGCACCGAGTGTTTTAAACCTGCGCTGTTCGATTATAGGTCCAAACTCACTGAAGAAGCAAGGATTATTCGAGTGGTTTCATAATCAATCACCCGGAGCAGAGGTGCATGGCTACAAGGATCACGTGTGGAATGGCGTGACAACCCTACAGTTTGCAAAGTTGTGCCGCGAACTTATATTACAGGGTTGTTTTGATTTGGTTCGTGATGAAGCACCCGTTCATCACTTTTGCCCCAACCAGACAGTATCAAAATATGAACTATTACAATTTTTCAAGGCAGCGTTCAGGCCCGATATGACGGTGAAGCCGGTTACTAACGAGGAAAGGCCGGTACACCGAATACTGGACACACGCTACAATAGTCTAAAAGATATATTCGGTTATGGAAAATCTATGCAAGATGCAATAGATGAAATGGCAACAGAAATAAGAAATAGGATGAGCATATGAATAAGAAACGACTTGCGATTATCCTGGGGATAAGGCCTGATGTGATTCGCGCCAGCCTGGTCCTCAACTCAATTAGAGCTACAAATGAGTTTGACGTAAAATTTATATGGTCTGGTCAACATTATTCCGACAATATGAAAGACGTATTTTTTCGGGAATTGGGTGTAAAACCACCAGACATAGAACTGGGAGCAGATGGCAATACTGATGCTGAGATATCAGCTGCTGTGATCTCAAGACTTTATCCCGTATTGAAGGAAATGCAGCCCGAAGCAACTGTATTTTTAGGTGACACCAACACAGTTATGGGATGTTTGGCAGCTGCACAGCTCAATATTCCCATCGTTCACATCGAAGGTTGCATGCGTTCCTATGATTGGCGCATGCCGGAAGAAAAATATCGCGGCACAATTGATCACCTGTCAGATGTAATCTACACCTATTTTGAAGAATACAAACAGCAGGGTGTGGCTGAGGGCCTTAACCCGAAAAGTATCGTTCTTGTTCAAAACTTGATCGTAGATGTTTTGAACGCATACTATTTCGAGAAGAAAGATTTCTATGATCAGATGGCCACTGATGATTATTTCAGTAAGCGCGGTCTTGAGCGAGGCCAATATTATTTAATGACATGCCATCGGCGTGAAAATGTTCACATTCGTGAATCATTTGAAAGTATTCTTGCCTTGCTTGGAGCAACCAATCGAAAAATCTATTTTACAGCCAGTTACCGTACTCAGAAAGTGTTAAAGGAATATGGGTTAGCGCTTCCTGATAATGTTATAATGGTTGATCCTATTGGTTATCAGGAAATGCTGGTGTTGATGGTTAATGCTCGTGGAGTCCTCACTGACTCGGGCACTGTTGTTGAAGAGACTTGTGTCTTGCAGGTGCCTTCTTTACAAATACGAAAGGCCACCGAACGGCCGCAAGTGTATGATGCGGGTTCAAGCGTAAAATTCGATCCAACTCAACCGGAACGTTATCCGCACGATGTCCTTTACAACAAATTGGAAAATCTCTATGGCAAAACATGGGAGCATAATTTGGGAGATGGAAGGGCTTCGCAACGTATTGTCGACGATTTATTGGATCGTCTTAGAAACGACGGATTCCGCATGCACAAACCGGAGGATTACCATTTGGAAATTGCACGTTCGTACAGGGAAGACGGTCTGTAAAAAAAACAACTGGCGGTTTTATTTTTTCTCCCTCCGTTAAATTCTTCAATTAACAAGAATCACAGAGTAATATTTTGAACAAGGCGTTATTTTTTTATTATTTCATAGGAATAGTCTCAGCTTTAGGTATAAGTTTTATTACCTACTTTTTGTTCAACTACTATAATCTCAGACTGCCTACTTGGTTTCTGTGTCTTTTTCCAATATGTTCCGTCTATATGCTTTTCGCCCAATTATTAAAATATCGCAGCTTACATTTTTATGTGGATTTTTCACACTGGACGCAACTTCTTTACAGTATAGCAACAACAGGAAAAACATGGAGTTTAAATGTCGAACTTTTAGTGCCAGGGGCAATTAATTATTTGTCTGTCCATTTTGTCCCTTTCATCTATGCTTTTGCTATACCATTCAGATTATGGCCTTATAGTGAAACCTTGATTGTGTCCAATTTCATTGTCATGATATCAGCTGCGATTCCCTTGTACAAACTTGCTTTAACTTCGCATCAAAATAGACGATTTGCTTTATTTGTTGTTGTGTTATTACTTTGGTATCCCACCTTTCAATACATCGTAATGTACGAATTTGAAACGCTTAGGTTCAGTATTCCAATTATTTTATGGATGTTGTACTTTTGGCAAAAGAAGAAAATGTTGGGATACTATTTCTTCGTATTGCTGGCAGTGCTTGTGAGAGAAGAAGTTGGCCTTACGATTATGATGTTTGGAATCTATCTGGTTTTAATTGAAAGGCAACACAGGCCCGGCTTGATTACGGTTTTGATAGGAGCGGGAGCATTTGCTGTTATTACACAGATAGTTATGCCGGCATTAAGAGGTGGTGATGGATATCAGCATATTGCGATGAGTTCTTTCAGCATTTTTGGTAGCTCTATTGGTGAGATTATAATAAACACAATTAAAAATCCTCTATTGGCGTTGGAAACCATCCTTCACCCAATCAAGTTAGCGAATGTTTTCATGCTTTTTTTCCCTCTGTTGTTCATTCCCTTTTTAGCCCCAGCAGTATTAATAGCAATTCTTGCCAATTTGGGAGTTGGGCTGTTAAGCAAATCAATTACACATATTTCCTTTATGCTATTTTATATATCTCCAAGCATTCCATTTATTTTTTACGCTTTTATAAAAGGATGGCCCAGAATCTTGGCAATGATAGAAGCCATTATAAAAGATAAGTTTCGCATCAGCCGATTTACTAACATTCATTCTTCGGCAATGGCAGCTGTTCTTTCAGCTCTTTTGATAGCAAACATATTTTTCGGGCCATCTCCTATTTCATTGCAATTTTGGTTTAAAAACCTAAGACCCGCACCATTCAGAACACAAGACTTTCATTATTCTGTGTATAAAGTTACAGATCATCACCGGACATTTAATGAGTTTTACAATCTCATCCCAGAGGCGGCGATAGTTTCAGCGCCACAATTTCTTCACCCTCGATTGTTCAAAAAAAGAGGAGCTTTAATTTTTCCACAACTTAAAAGTTTTGACACTACAATGAGAGCTGAATATGCCCTGTTTGATAAAACCAATAATGGCCTAAAAAGAGAAAGCCCCGCATATCTTGATCAAAATGATTTTAATGAGGTTGAAAAAGATACCGAGAATTGGAAATTGGTGAAATCGGCAGACGGTTATTATTTATATGAAAATCTGAAGTCCGACAAACGGCCCTTAAGGTCGGCGTTACCTTAATACTTTTGGGATAGCGATGTCCTTAAGGTTATCAAGTATAGTTTTAGATAACATCGTTTTGGCAAATACGAAAAAGGGAGTAAATGATGAAAGTAATCATCCTTGCCGGCGGTTGGGGAACAAGACTAGGCCGGCAAACGGAAGACATACCTAAACCTATGGTGCCAATTGGTGATAAGCCAATTCTTTGGCATATAATGAAAATATATTCACACTATGGATTTAATGATTTTATAATATCTTGTGGTGTTAAAGCTGATGTTATAAAAAACTATTTTGCTAATTATGAATTCTTCAACGAGGATTTCACAATAAACATGGCAACAAAAAAGATTGAATATCATAGTAATCATAATGAGAAGAAATGGAAAGTGACTTTAGTTTATACGGGCTTAAATACATTGAAAGGCGCACGAATAAGAAGGATAGAAAAATATCTAAATGAGGATATCAACATGGTTACTTATGGTGACGGTGTGGCGGATATAAATATCAAAGAATTAGTTGAATTTCATATATCTCATGGGAAAACCGTCACTATTACAGGCGTTCATCCACCAGCCCGGTTCGGTGAACTTATTGAAAAAAATGGGCAGGTAGTTTCTTTCGAAGAAAAATACCAAACATCTGTTGGTCTCATTAATGGCGGTTTCATGGTGTTCAACAAAGAATTACTAGATTACTTGACCGAAGATGAAGACTGTGATTTTGAGATAGGTCCGCTTGAAAAACTAGCCCAGGAGGGGAAATTAATGGTCTATAGGCATTCTGGAAGGTGGGAATGTATGGACCATGAGAGGGACGTCGCTCATCTTAGCAAGCTTTGGAATGAGAAAAATGCGTTTTGGAAAGTTTGGAGTTAAACAGTTTGTTTGAAAACACATATAAAGGTAAAAGAGTTTTAATAACAGGGCATACCGGGTTTAAGGGTTCTTGGCTATCCATCTGGCTGAAAATGATGGGGGCGCATGTTATCGGCTATGCACTCGAGCCTTATACAGGTCGAGATAATTTTGTTGTCACAAAATTAGAGGACAAGGTAACACATATTATTGGTGATGTCAGAAATTATCAAGTTCTGTTTGATGTACTTAAAGAATATAAGCCAGAATTTGTTTTCCACCTTGCCGCCCAACCTTTAGTGAGAGAATCATATGTAAATCCCAAAGAGACATACGATGTGAATATTGGTGGTACGGTTAATGTGCTTGAGTGCTGTAGGCTGACTAATTCGGTGAAGGTTATTATCAATGTCACCACCGATAAATGCTATGAAAATAAAGAGTGGATTTGGGGCTACAGAGAAAGTGATAGGCTTGGAGGCTATGATCCCTACAGCTCAAGCAAGGCGGGAAGCGAGATTGTAACTCAGGCGTACCGGAATTCTTTCTTTCATCCTGAAAAAAATATGGATCACAGAAAAAGTCTTTCATCAACCAGATCGGGAAACGTTATCGGCGGTGGAGACTGGAGAACCGATCGATTGCTTCCAGATTGTATCCGAGCATTAGAGCAAAATAAACCTATTGTTATTCGAAATCCCAATGCTTACCGCCCTTGGCAGCATGTTTTTGAACCACTTTATGGATATTTGTTGTTGTCATCTAAAATGGTGGAAGAACCAAGAGTTTATTGCGGCGCTTGGAATTTTGCTCCAGAAGAAAAAGCCTTGATGACTGTGTGTGAAGTTGCTGATCTAGTCATTGAAAATTGGGGTAAAGGGTCATGGGAAAGTCGTTTGGATGAAAACGCCCCGCATGAGGCACATGCATTGCGCTTGAATATTACCAAAGCCATGACCCTTTTAGACTGGAAACCCGTTTGGGATATTGAGCAAGCTGTACGGACAACGGTTGATTGGTACAAAAGCTATCAAGCAAAGGATATGTATCTGTTCTGCGAACAGCAGATTAAATCATATATGAAGAACGTCGTTTAAATTTTTAGTTCGGTATAGGAAAAGATTTATAAATGAGGCAGGAAGAAAAAAAAATAAGAAGTGAAATTTTTAACAAAGTGAGCAAACTTTACGAACTTAAATACAAAAATAGACAGTTTATTCCCGGGAAAACGCCCGTGAGATATGCCGGTCGCGTTTTTGATGAAAGGGAATTAATTAATTTGGTCGACGCTTCTTTGGATTTCTGGTTAACAGCTGGCAGGTACGCTGAGGAATTTGAGTTCCGATTTGCGGAATTTTTTAATGTTTCTGATGCATTACTGGTTAATTCCGGTTCATCAGCAAATCTTGTTGCCATGAGTACTTTAACTTCTCCTAAACTGGGCGACAAGCGACTGCAGCCAGGTGATGAAGTAATTACAACCGCATCTGGCTTTCCTGCTACTATAGCACCTATTGTTCAAAATGGATTGATACCGGTTTTTGTCGATGTATCTCTGGAAACATATAATGCGATACCCGAACAGATTGAAGAGGCAATAGGCCCTAAAACACGTGCAATATTTATGGCCCATACACTTGGGAATCCTTTTGAATTGGATACAGTACTTGGGTTAATAAAAAGCCACGACTTGTGGCTCATTGAAGATAATTGTGATGCCGTGGGCAGTACTTATCAGGGAAAGCTAACCGGAACTTTCGGACATCTGTCAACGGTATCGTTTTATCCTGCACACCATATAACCATGGGTGAAGGCGGTTGTGTTCTTGCCAACGACGAGGAGTTAGCACGTATCGCCAGGTCTTTTCGTGATTGGGGTAGAGATTGCTATTGCGGGCCTGGTGAAAACAATACCTGTGGGAAAAGATTCACACAGCAATTTGGCACACTGCCTTACGGCTATGACCATAAATATGTGTATTCACACATTGGATATAATTTAAAAATAACTGACATGCAGGCAGCCGTTGGTATCGCACAATTGGATAAATTTAAAGACTTTAGTCAAAAGCGAAAAGAAAATTTTAAAAACCTCTATAAAGGTTTAAAACCATTTGAAGATATGATAATTCTACCAAAAGCAACACCGAACAGCGATCCCTGCTGGTTCGCCTTTCCGATTTCGGTTCCAGAGCACGCGGGTTTCTCCCGTAATAAGCTTACCATTTTTTTAGAGGAAAATAGTATTGAAACACGTAATCTATTTGGTGGAAATTTAGCGCGACAACCAGCGTTTTTAGATATTCAGATGCGCCAGGTAGGTAGTTTAATCAATTCGGATTATATCATGAACAATACTTTTTTTGTGGGGTTGTATCCAGGTATCGATGATGACCAAATTGACTACATGTTAGATAAGTTTGCTCAATTTTTTCATAAACATTAGAAATGCCAACACCAATAAAGCTACCGGCAGAGGTCGAAACTATAATCCAACATACTGAAGATGTTAAATCATTTTTAATGTTACCCTTGAAGAGATGCCCCAATTTTAAACCCGGACAATTTCTTCACCTTGCAATAGATCAATATGACCCGAGTTTTCATTGGCCGGAATCCCGGGTGTTTTCGATTGCAAATTCACCAACGCGTCGTGATAAAATTATACTATGGTGTTCGGTGTCCGGAGTATTTGATATTTGGTTTCTTATTGCATCAGTGTGAAAGAAAATTAAAAAATTTTAAGTATTGTATTTTCGTCGAAATAAATACAGGTGTTAATACATTATTTAACGTAAGTGAGGGGATAGCGTCAATAAATAGAATCCTGAACGAGACTGCTGGAAATCCAAATACAGTTTACTATCTTTCAGGCCCTCAGCAAATGATTTTGAGCTTCAGGGAAAATTAATGGAGAATAGTATACTTGGAAATAAAATTATGGTTGATAAGTGGGAATGAGAGTTCTTGTCACAGGCGCTAGTGGGTTTATTGGACGCTACCTATTGCCGCGTCTTTTGGATGAAGGTCACTGCGTAATCGCCTACGACTTGAAGCCGCCTTTTTCAAAAGATCATTCTTGTGGAGCCACGTGTATTATAACCGGTGACTTATCCTTAGCTGAAAAACTAGATCAGATCATATGGGAAGACGTGGACGCAGTTATTCATCTGGCGGCTGCCGGAGTCAAGGCTTCTCGCCGTGACTGGTCCGAGTGTATTTCCGTAAATATCGTCGGTACTGAACAATTAATCCATGCCATGAGCAGTATTCCTACTCCTCCGCTTCTGGTATATCCCCTAACATTTTATGAAGACTATCTGAACAAATTTTCAAACTTTAAAAAGAATCCATACATAGTCACCAAAGCAGCCGGCACAAAGATTGTTGAACTATGGGCGCGGGACAACAAAAAGGCCAGTGTGGTTTTTGCCACAATTTTCCAGGCTTATGGTGGCGAGGACGATTCTGGGAATGCTTTATCATACACGGCATCCTGCTTAAGGGATGGTATTCCAGCCAAATTAGGCAGTGGCAAGGGCTTGCGTGATTGGATTTACATTAAGGATCTTATAGATGCTTTTCTAAAAACCCTTAAATTTTCTGGCGATCGTATTCAGTATTTTGATTTTGGCACAGGTGAACTCACTTCTTTAAAAAAAATGGTTGAAACCCTGGCCCGCTTAATCGGCAGTTCAAATGATCTTTTACAGTTTGATCCCAAGAGAGATCGTGGAGATGTAGAATTGATTGCTTGCGCTAAAAATCTCCTACCGGGATGGAAACCAAAATATTCCGTAGAGTTGGGGCTTACCCGTTTAATAAATGACATTAGAAAAAATGGATTCTAGAGAATTCTTATTTACTTAAAGAGGATTTAATGGAAAAGACAGTATCCCTAATAATGTCTGCATATAATGAAGAGAGAACGGTAGGAATTGTCCTTGGTAAAATTAGAAATCTCGACTATTTAGATGAAATAGTTGTTGTGGACAATGGTTCAACAGATTCTACCTATGATATTTTGTTAGAAGCTCAAAAAAAAGATAAAAGAATAAAACTTTTAAGAATAGAGAAAAATAGAGGACTTGGATGTGGCCTCAGGTTGGCAATTGAGAATACAGTGGGCTATACCGTGGTTAGGCAGGATGCTGATTTAGAATATGACCCTGATGAATTAATAAATCTTGTTGAAATTATTGATAAAGATATAGCTCACGTTGTACTTGGGTCCCGAATACTAGTAAGAAAAGCACATAGCGTACATTATTATTATAATTACCTTGCGAACCGGATTATTACTATGTTTTCAAACGTGGTAACCAATTTATTTATATCCGATGTTGAGACAGCAGCAAAGGCGTTTCGAGGGGATATCATAAGAAGTATAAAATGGAAGTCAAAAGGATTTGAGATTGAGAATGAGATGGTCGTTAAACTCAAAAGGATAGGTTGTGAATTTTATGAAGTTCCTTTTTCTTATTATGGGAGAAAGTTCAGTGAAGGAAAAAAGATACGAGCATTTGACGGTGTAAAAGCTATTTTCTATATTATATACTATAGTATATTTTGTATTTTTATGCGGAAAAAAGAATTATAACGTTATTAGGAGTCAGCTGAACTTGTATTTTACTCCATTCATTGACGCAGGTAACAGGGAGCCATGAAAAAAATATTCCGCGAAGAGCACTGGATATATATGATGGTTCTTATGGTTGCAAGCTGTATTTTCTTTTTTGGTATAGGGTGGGGATTGCCCGATATTAAAAGACAGAAAATATTAATCGGAGATGATCACCTTTCGCAAGAGGAGATAGCGCTTTTTGAAAATTTACGAGATCTTACCCCTGCTCGAATAAAAAATATGTCTTCTCATGAAGTAAAAATCATGGGATACAGGCACTTTACAGTTGCAAGCAGTGCTGTAGATGAAGGGAATGTTCTGGGGCATTTGTCACGCATCAATCCGAAAAAGTTTGATTTTGACCCGGATATTTATCATTACGGTACTTCCTATCTTTATCCTATGGGCGCTATAATATTTGCTCTTAAATCTTTAGGTATTCTTCATGTGACTAAGGACACCATCTATTACACTCAACATCCTTCAAATATAGCGTTTATGTATACAATAGGACGCATGCTAAATATAATTGCAGTCTTAGGCACCCTTATCGTGTTAAACAAACTGGGAAATATGCTTGCCGGGAGATTGGCGGGAGTTCTGGCAATGCTGGCATATTTATTTTCCACGGCGGTTCTTAATAATACTTTGGTTTCCAAACCCCACGTATATGCAGCTTTCTGGGGTATACTGGGGGTTTATCTTCTTGTTACTTACAAAGCAAACAATCGAAAAATCTATATAGTTTTAAGTGCATTAGCAATAGGATTGGCAATGGGTGCATCACTCCCAGCTGGCTCTTTGTCAATTTTTTTTCCGATCATTTTGTACGACCGGAAAAGCATTTGGGGGTCATTGACCAAGGTTGTCACGGCATGGATAGTTATTGGATTCGCTTTCCTTCTATCTAACCCTTATATTGTGTTCAATTTTGAAAAATATCGAAATTTTATGATAATTAAAGGAGCTTCAGGACCTCAAGGATACAGTTATGCTGTGTTTTCATTAAATAAGCTAAAGAGTTTCTTGCTAGAAGCTTTTACAAAGGCATATAGTTTTCCTGTTTCTTTGTTTGGAATAATAGGGCTTATTGCAGCAATCTTTCGAGGAAAAGACTATGCTAAACGTATGGCCATAGGCACATCTTTTCTCTTACTGTCTGTTGGCGGTTTTATTAATGTAACAAGAATTTTTCTTTTCTTGGGGCCATTCATTTGTTTGTTTTCCGCCTATAGTTTAACTAATTTAGTTGAGCATTACAGTAAATTTAATAATAAGCTATGCTGGGGCTTATTGATAGTTATTTTTCTGCCGGGCCTTTTCTTCACAGCTCTTTTCGCAAGAGACGTGATTTGGGACGACGCATGGTATAAACCGACTCTTGCTTGGATTCAAAACGGTCAACTTGGAAGGAAAACAACTTTCGGCATTCAATACTCACTTAGTCCCGTACATACTCCGCCTTTTCCATTTTTGAAAAGCGCATCTGTGCGTAAATTAACAGAAATCAGCAATATAAACGAATTGCCAGACTATGTCATAATCGGTAACTATAGAATTGATGCAAGGAAACAATGGGATATGCATTCATTTCGCGGTGAATACCAATTGGTTTACAACCTTGGTTACCGACCGTCCTACGATTGGTTTTTAAACTGGCGAATGAGGAGTCAATCGCGAATAGCTGCTTGGGTATACAAGCTAAAATACAGTTCTTAGGGACAAAACAATAACGTAATATTGAGAAGATTTAATACTTTGATTCTCAAATGGCAAAAGCAGCGTAAACTAAGAATCTCTTTGGTACCGGTTTGTCCGGGTTAGGGGGTATGGATTGATGCAAAAGAATTCTGATTCAATCAAAATTTCAGTGGTAATAACAAATTACAATTATTCAAGATATTTAAATAGAGCTATTAGGAGTGTCTTTGTTCAACATTTCCCATGGGACCCCAAAGATTCAATTGAAATAATTGTAATTGACGATTGCAGTACAGACTGGTCATGCGAGATAATCAGATCATATGGAGCGTTTGTTAAGCCGATTTTTCTAAAAGAGAATAACGGGTTGGCCAATGCAAGAAACCAGGGGATAATAAATGCCAAAGGCGAGTATGTGGTCTTTATTGATGCCGATGATTATATTGATCGGTATATGTTATTTGTGCAATGGATGTTTTTGGAATACAATAATTCATGGGGGGCAGCAGCAACAGATTATTTTATTGTTGATGAATTCGAAAATAAATTGGAACGGAAATCTTGTGAAGAAGAACCAATCGCTTGCGGTATTATGTACCGTAAAAAGGATATTGTTGAAGTCGGAATGTTTGATGAAAACTTAAGAATGCATGAGGATAAAGACTTTAGGAACAAATTTTTGAAAAGTCATAGCATTCATCGCATTGAACTGGCCCTATATCGATACAGAAAGCATGATAGTAATCTCACCTCAAATAAAGAAATGGATGAAAAGTTTAGGAAGGTGCTGAATAAGAAGCATGGAATTGATGGCCACTAATATAAAAATTGTCGATGTGTTTAAAGGGAAAGAAAGTGATCATCCCTACATAATTGCAGAAGCGGGCGTCAATCACGAATGTGATATTAATATAGCCAGGCAGATGATCGACGAAGCCAGGGAAGGCGGCGCAGATGCTATAAAATTTCAGACCTATAGGGCTGACACAATTGCATCGAAAGATTCTCCAGCCTATTGGGACATCACTAAGGAACCAACTCAAAGCCAATACGAGCTTTTTCAGAAATATGACAAGTTCTGGAAAGCAGAGTTTGTCATGCTACAGGAATACTGCAACAAAGTCGTAATTGAATTTATGAGTACCCCGTTTGACGTTGAGTCTGCTGATTTTCTCAACGATCTAATGGAAGTATTTAAAATATCATCTTCCGATATTACTAATAAACCGTTTATCGAGCATATTTGTCAATTTAACAAACCAATCATGCTTTCAACCGGAGGTTCTCATTTAAGAGAGATAAAAGAGGCTGTTTCATGGATCGAAAGATTTGGCAATCCTTTGGCATTATTACATTGTATTCTGAATTATCCGACTTTAGATGAAAATGCAAATCTCGGAATGATAGAAGGGCTCAAGGACGAGTTCCCACAATATATTATTGGCTATTCCGATCACACCGAGCCTAAACGCATGAAATGCCTTGAATATGCTGCCGTGCTTGGGGCTAAGATAATTGAAAAACATTTCACACATGACAAGGCTTTGCCGGGTAATGACCATTATCATGCAATGGATAAAGAAGATTTAAAACGATACAAACAAAACCTTAGTAATCCTTGCCCAATTAAAGAGGCTCGTATGTCTACTTTCTATGGTCTGAAAAAAGTGATTGCCATAGAGTCGGAACAACCAGCGCGTGAAAATGCGCGCCGAAGTTTAGTCATTAAATGCGATCTGCCTGAAAACACCATTATTAAAAAACAACATTTGACATTCAAAAGGCCCGCACTTGGGATATCTCCAAAATATATTGATGAAATTATTGGTAAGTCTCTCAAATTTGATCTTAAAGAAGACACCATTCTTCAATACGAACATTTTTCCTAAAAAGGACAAAGATAATGGGACGTGGTCCTACAAAAAAATATTATAACAATATGAACGATCATTTTGTTAAAGGATCATTAACGTGTCTTAAGCCTGAAGTTATAAAAAAACAGATAACGACAAAGTTTCCGCTCATGTTAAACATTGAACCGACGAATGCATGTAATGCTAGGTGTTATTATTGCCCAAGGGATATTACGACCAAATACAAAGGAATTAATTATATTGATTTTAACTTATACAAATCAATAATTGATCAGATAGGTGATAATAAACTGATAATGATGAATCTACATAAAGATGGTGAGCCTTTGATGTACAAAAAATTACCACAGATGGTCCATTATGCAAAAGAAAAAGATGTTTCGAGAATTATTCATTTTAACACAAACGGAATTTTGCTTGATTCTGATGCTGCAAAGGGTGTGCTGGATGCAGGGGTTGATGACATTACAGTGAGCATCGATGCTGCATATGAAGATACATATTATAGATTGAAAAAGCGCAAAGGTCTAAAGCAGCTTGAAGAGAAAGTTGAACATTTTATAGACCTTCGTAATGCAAAAGGGGCTTCGACCTTTATTCGAGTGAAAATCATGGAATTTGAAGGAGTCAGCCAAAATGAAATCCAGCTTTTCAATGAAAGGTGGACAGGTATAGCAGACCAAGTTCAGGTTACCGGAGTTCACAACTGGAGCGGTGCTATTGAAGACCTGGAGATCACGGATGAACAAACAAACAAACGTTTCCCTTGCGCCTTATTGTGGTATCTTCTGGCTATTAACAGCAATGGAGAAGTGAGCATCTGTAATGTTGATTGGGATTACTCTGGTGTCGTTGGAGATGTAAAATCGCAGACTATAGAAGAAATTTGGAATGGGGGAAAAATTAAATCATTCCGAAGAGCCCAACTCGATGGAATTTGGAATTGCCCGGATGTTTGTGATAAATGCGTCGTGGGTGTTAGCGTGGGGGACTTATGGAAGTTTCTTAAATCTAAAACAGAGTTTATTTGAAGTATTGAGGTCATGCTGTTAGCTATAATTCAAGCCCGGATTAGTTCCACGCGTCTGCCTGGAAAGGTTCTAAGGACCATATGCGGCAAACCAATGCTTCAACTTCAACTTGAGCGGGTAAAAAACTGTGATGCAATAGATAAAGTAATAATTGCAACAAGTGTAGATTCCAGTGATGATCTCATTGAGCAGTTTTGTAAGGAAAATAAAGTTTATTGCTATCGTGGTAGCTTATATGATGTGCTGGATCGTTTTTATCATGCCGCCGAGTTTTTTCAACCGGAGCATATTTTGCGCCTCACAGGTGATTGTCCTTTAATAGATCCTGATGTCCTAACCGGCTTAATTAACATTTATTTTGATGGTAGTTTTGATTATGTATGTAATACCCAGAAACCAACCTTTCCAGATGGATTAGATTGTTGGATCTTTAAAAAACATCTTCTTGAAATTGCCTGGCATAATGCTAAACTGCCATCTGAGCGAGAGCATGTGACCATGTTTTTTATAAATAATCAAGATAGATTCAATACGGGTTCATATGAGCATAGCATTGATTATTCAGATTATCGCTGGACGGTCGATGAACCTGAAGATCTCGAACTGGTCACAAGAATATTTGAACAACTTTACCCGAAGAATTCTGCATTTGGCATGAATGATGTTGTTGACCTATTTTTAAACGATCCGTCGCTTAAGGCGATTAACGCAAAATTTATTCGGGATGAAGGCCTATTGACATCTTTAGAGGTCGACAAGACTTTTCTTAAAGAAGATTATGAATATTAATAACTGCCTCCATTTGCAAGATAAAGCTAAATCCTTAATCCCGGGAATTTCCCAACTGCTATCCAAGCGACCTGACCAGTTTTCATTTGGATTGTGGCCTGGCTATTTTAGCAAAGCTAAAGGAGTTGAAGTCTGGGATATTGACGGCAATAAATACATAGACATGAGTATAGGAGGTATCGGCGCTACGGTTTTAGGGTATGCCGATGACGATGTAGACAATGCGGTAATAAATGCTATCCGGAACGGTGTTGCATCTTCTCTAAACTGTCCAGAGGAAGTGGAACTTGCCGAATTATTGTGCGAAATAAATCCGTGGGCGGACATGGTCCGATTTTCACGCTCCGGAGGCGAAGCAATGGCCATTGCTGTCCGTATCGCACGAGCTTATTC
>SDBU01003977.1_pt1 | contig 18458 bp, 17 predicted proteins | sample 2277071 | NCBI WGS metagenome assembly SDBU01 (sample SAMN10397929, study PRJNA504765) | marine sediment metagenome | isolation source: marine sediment core GS08_GC12, 126 cmbsf | place: Arctic Ocean: Gakkel Ridge, Loki's castle | collected 2008 | reverse complement strand
ATTGCCTTTTCCATATCCACGTTGTCCAGAGCGTTCTCCTGAATATATCGGCGATAGAATTTCTCTTCGACGCTGGGCGTGCAGATGATTTTCAGCTTCAGCGGTGAGCCGCTGTTCCTAAGCAATTTCATCGCCTGCAAGAGGAGAAGTACCCCCTTTTCCCGATATAGGTGCCCGATATAAAGCAGATCCCATTTCTTATCCATATCCAGCGGGTGGAGCCTGCTGGTATCAATCCCTGGGGACACTAGTCCCACCTTGTCAGCTATGCCTTCGGCAAAGGGACGCGCCGTCTCTCCGTTTATTAAGGCTGGAAATCTGTTCTTGATAGGCAGATAGTAGAGCCTGCTGGCAATGCGCGGCACACCGACATACAGTATGATATGAGCCTTCGTCCAAAACTTGAGATATCTTAGGAGCATCATGGTTTGGGGGTAAAGTGGCTCAGCAAAAAGCACGATGTCATACTGGCCGAGCTTAGCGGTTTTAGCCAGTACAAAAGCTGAGTAGATAGTCCTTTTGAGTCTATCTGCCCAGAGACTTATCTTCGACGGAGTGCCAAACAGACTGAAGACCGCTACCTCGTGCCCCCTCTGAGTGAGACCGAGGGACAGGTTCGAGAGGTATGTATCATCCCCAGTCAGCGGGCTTTTTGTATCCTGAAAGTATAAGATTACTATTTTCATATAGTTCAAAACTCATATGGGCTGGCTAACAGTGTTTACTTTATGGGCGAAAGTTCAAGAAGTGCCAGCGATTCTCTACCCTGCCGTCTTGTCTCTTCAGCAAGCTCGGGGGACACTTTTCTCCAGTACCCTGCCCCGTCCCGGGCGTAGTACAAGCCTTCTAGCACTCGGTAGCCCTGCCAAAGCTCGGTCAGCCCCTGGTTATCGTATATGCGGTGAAGCGGCTTAACCACTACCTGGATACCAAAGGGCACTGTCAGCAAAAACCTGCCAGTTGGTTTGAGAATCCTCGCTATCTCCCTGAGCGCATTTTTATCTCCGTCCAGGTCTTCGCTGGCTTCACCGTATCTGGTCAGACCTATATGCTCAATAGTTGATATCGCTGTCACACAGTCGAAGAAGCCATTAGGAAAATCAGTGTGCCGAATATCACCAATAACAGAGTGGTAATCGGGATGGTCTAATCGGAATTGTCTAATATCCAGCCCCCAGACCTCAAAGCCAAGCCCGGTCAAAGCTACGGGAACAATGTTGTTTGCTGAGCAGCAGCCAACATCAAGAACCTTGCCTTTTGGTGCTGAGGCCAGCTTGCAGATGACGAAAGAGTATTCTATGTTCCTGCCGTTGAGCTGGTCTATATCTGGAGGTTCTATATCAAAAATGCGCATCGCCAGCCGAACAACCTTCGCTGGTAGTCTGACTCTTGGAAGCCTAGCCACTGATAGTGATACCTCCTAATACTGTATTACAAGTTCCACAAAAGTTCGTAAATATTTTTACATTCCAAATTTTCAATATCACCCACTGACTATTTGATTCACCAGCCTGCGCAGGTAAGCCACCAGCTCACTGCCGCCTGCCGCTCGCTGTCTTTCCGGGTATGACTGCGTCAGCAATCCCTTCAGGTCTTCCATATTGTAAATAACCTGTGCCTTGCCCTCCTCCTTCAGCCTTTCCGCAAGCAGCACCTGATGGTCATCTATCACCTCGTTGTACTTTTTTTGCCTCGGCACTATGATTAAGGGCTTACCCAGCCTAAGCACATCGATAACCACGCCCCCGCCGTGGCAGACCACCACCCTTGCCTCTTTCATTAGCTTCAGTACCTCTTCGTAGGATTTGAAGGAGAAGAATTGCATATTACGGGGCTGATACTTCGTAGAGCCCGCCTGAATTATGATTTCCTCACCGATTTCGGGGGCTATCTCATCCAGCTTTCTCACCAATCGCTCGAATCCTTCCGGGTGGTGGCCGACAGTAACGAAGATCAAACTATCCCCCCCACGTAGGCTGCCTTTTTCCCGTATCTTCCTAGTAACTCCTTCCACTGGACAAGAAAGACATTCGTAATCGGATAGACTGCCCTGCCGGTTAATGTGGGGTGATATACCCTTGTCCACGTCTCTATAAATATCGTCCTGCTGCCGAACAGTTTAGCTATGTAGAATGCCGGTATGGCTATCTCCCCTCCCGTACTCACAACTAAGGCTGGCCTCTCCCTCCTTAGTATCTTGAGCAAAGCAGGCACATAGGACAGCAATCTAACTATCACTCCGAAGTATCCCATTCCAGGGTCATCGAACAGGTACTTGTTGACCAAAGAGTTAGAGCGGGCTCCCCTGTACGTGATAAAAAAAACATCATGACCTTCGAAAGCATCCAGTATATGCAATGCCTCAGACAGATGTCCCCCATGGGCGCATACGATACATATCTTTGCCATATGATTTGCTATCGAATCAATTGCTAGCTATCTTCCGGATTATATCAAGAAGTTGCATTGCCCTATGTTTATACGTATGTTCCTTCAGCACTCTGTTTCTAGCCAGCTCCCCTGTCTTTCGCCTTAGCCCCTCGGATGACAGGAGCATCCTGTAGGTCTCTATCGCTTCCTCAGCATTATGTGCTACGAACATCTCCTTGCCTGTCTCAAACCACTCGTCCAGCCCGCTATAAGGGTCTGACACCACGCAGCAGCCAAGAGAGGCTAGTTCAAAAGGACGGGCGCTTGAGGTGGCGTAAACCTGAGCATCGAACTCCTTGGTGATGTTGAGGTTTATCTTACTGCGACAGCAGTAGGTTCTCCACGTGCTAATTGATAGGGTGCCACAGGTGTTTGCCCGTCCCAACTCGACCTTTTGATAATCTCTACCGCCAACCATGAAATGAAGAACGGGTAGAGCCTTCGATGGTTCAGTGATCATAAAGTTCATTTGCTTTACTTTTTGGCTGCTTCGATGTCCATAGTAGAAAACATCTATATCCTGCTGCATCTGTAATGGGGAGTACAGGTCGGGATCCACCCCGTAGTAAAGAGCGTCAACACTTCTCGCCCCCATCCCCTCAAGCATGGGCACAGCGCCTTTAGAACTGCTTAAGAGGACATCATATTCAGCAAGGTCAGCGTCAGAATAGTAGCTAAACTTGAAGCTTCTAGTATCCGCATAATCAGGCAGGCTGGTAGGCAGATCACCATCATAGTAGAGTATGGGCAAATCACACGTTTTTTTAATCGTCGTCGGAATGCCTGTTATGTGGTTCAGGGGTACATTAAAAAAAAGGATAGCTCCTATGTCACCTTCACGGTCAAGGATTTTCAGGATATGCTTTTCCCATCTGGGCCGGATAAACTTTCTTATTGCGGTTAAGCTCAAACTGGAGAACATTCCCCCATTACCCACGGCTCTCACTTGCCCTCTATCAAGCAGGGAGTTGAAAAGGATGCTCTCCCAGGCACAGGGGTTGGGATAGGTGCGCCACCATAGAGACTCCGCGGGGCGGCCAAGATAAGGCGTAGTTATCACTTCATTCCCTACCTCGTGGAGCGCCTTAAACAACTGCCACCATGCCGGTGTGGCTCCCATCCGATATTTAAGATCCATGGTGCTGCAGGCTATTAGCAATTTCATTGGTCTTGTCTTCCAAAGTAATTCTTGATTTCGGCGCACACCCTTTCTATGTCGTCGTCGGTCAAAAAGGAGGAGGAGGGCAGCCATAGCCCCCTTTGGGAGACATCCCCCGAACAGGTGAAATCGCCGTTCATATGGCAATAGGGGGGCTGGGTATGAATCGCCGGGTAAAAGGGTCGTGTGCCTATCCCTTTTTCGCTTAAGTATTCCATTAGACTGTCTCTTGCCCCTTTTCCTTCGGCCAGAATATCGGTAAACCAGGGCACAGTATCTTCCAGTTTCGTTTCTACTAGTTTTATTTGCTCTATGTCTTTTAAGAGGTTGGCATAGAGCTTATACATCTCTTTCTTTCTCTTTACCCTCCAGTCCAGTTTCTTCATCTGCTCGATCCCTATCACTGCCTGGAGGTCAGTAAACTTGGAGTTGAACCCCATAATTTCGTGATAATCTATGCCGCCTCTGGATCGGCCGAAATCTTTTATCATCGATATTCTGCGGAATAGCCCCTCATTGTCGGTAACTAAAGCCCCGCCCTGACCGGTGGTGATGATCTTGGGGAAACTGAACGAGAAGCTTCCGATTTCACCGAAGGTGCCCATGTGCTTACCTTGATATCTGGAGCCCAGAGATTGGGCTGCGTCTTCAATCAGGTAGAGATTGTACTTTCTGGCGAGCGCAGCAACTCTATTCATATCGTGGCAGCGTCCGTTGAGGCTGACATATAATATGGCTCTAGTTTTGTCAGTGATAGCTGCTTCTGCCAGGTCCAAGTCGAGGCACAAATTTGCCGGGTCAATGTCAACCAGAACAGGCCTGGCCCCGGCGAGCACAACTGCATTAGCCGAGGCAATCATGGTGAAATCTGGCACAATGACCCCATCCCCGTTGCCGATGCCTGACGCCATAAGCGCAATAACCAGGCTGATCGTACCGTTATTTACCACCGAGGCATATCGGCTGCCCGCATAATCGGCGATCATCCTCTCAAATTCTCTCGCCTTTTTGAATTCAGTAAGCCAGCCGCCGGAGTCCAGGTACTCCGCCATTGCCCTTTTCTCTTCTTCCCCTATCCACGGCTCTACCTGACTGATCTTCTTCATCATAGCTCCGCCTGTTCAATCCGTCTTCTATCTATCTCAGCACCTAGATAAGGGCCGTTTTTAACCTCCAGGACATGGGTGTCATCCTCGAGTATCTCGTATCCATGGCCGCCTCTCAGAAGGATAAGGGTATCCCCCGGACTGAGTTCAACTTTTCCTATGAAGTCGCCTTCTTCACTGAAGATATGAGCGGCCACCCTGCCACTCCTCACAAATATCATCTCCTGTGTCCTTAGGGCCTCCCGCCCTAACTCATTGTGGATATGGGGCTGAAGCCTCGTGCCCTTATCGTATCTCCACGTGCCTACCTGAACAAAATCCCTATCCTCGGAGTAAAAGCTCAAGCCCTTCTCCCACGAAGACGAAGGAAGATAGATAGCGAGCTTCTCCCCTCTGGCCTCTATCACCCTCCTGCCGCTCATCTCCCCTTTCCCCCTTTATGAAGCACATTCTGCGTATACCACTCGACAGCCCTCTTTATCCCCTCTCTTATCGGGGTCTTCGGCTCCCAGTCAAGGACCTTTCGCATCTTACTCACATCCAGGATTTTCCGGGGAGCCCCATCGGGACGATTTGGATCAAAGAGGAACTCTCCTTCCCAGCCAACGGCCTCCCTTATCATCTCCGCTACATCCCTTATGGTATACCCTTCCCCTTCGCCAAGGTTCAATATATCTATATCATCGTACTTTTCCATAGCAATTACTATCCCCTCGGCGGCATCTTCAACGTATCCCCACTCCCTTACCGGGTTACCTGTGCCCCATATCTCCACTGTAGGGTTGTTCTTCACCTTGGCTTCAACTATCTTCTTTATGAGGGCACCTAAGGCGTGCGAGCGGATTGGGTCGAAATGATCCCCCGGGCCATACAGATTGGGGATCACTATATGGATGCTACCAAATCCGTGTATCTTCTTATATGCCCAACACTGGACCCACATTGCCTTTCTCGGCATGCCATAGGTTCGCACTGTCTCGTGCATTTCCCCTTCCCACCACTCATCCTCCTTGTAGACCTCGGCCACCCCGGGGTAGGTGCAGTTGGGCATAATGTTTACCAGTTTCTTTACCTTGTTCAAATAGCATGCCTTTACTAGATTGAAACCTATCAGGAGGTTATCTTCGTAGACGTCTACGGGGGCTAAGGCATTGTAGGCAATACCACCCACATGGGCGGCGCAGTTGATGACTATCTCAGGTCTTTGCTGAGCAAGGAACTCGTTAATCTGGTCAAAGTCCCTTATATCAACGCCGGTCCTTCTGCTGAAGGGCAAGGGGTCATAGCCCTCTTGTTTGAGCTTCTTCGCAATGTTGGAACCAAGGAAACCGAAACCGCCAGCTACAGTTATTTCCACCTGTCCCCATTATTATATATGTGTTCGCCATACCTCATTGAAAGCTCTTGTTCCCTCAAGGAGCATCCTCTCTCTCTCAGTATCGGCATTGACCATTATTGTCACCAGCTCCCTGAAACGCACCCCTGGTTCCCACCCCAGTGTCTCCCTTGCCTTGGTGGCGTCTCCAAGGAGAAACTCTACATCAGTAGGGCGGAAGTACTTGGGATGGACCTCAACCAAAACGCGGCCCGTTTTGGCATCTGTACCTTTCTCCTCAAGCCCCTTCCCCTCCCATATGAGGCTGAAGCCAGCACTCTGGAAAGCCTCCTCCACAAGCTCCCTCACACTGTGGGATTCGCCGGTTGCGATCACGAAATCGCCCGGCTCATCTTGTTGAAGGATAAGCCACATAGCTTCGACAAAATCGGGGGCATAGCCCCAGTCCCTCTTTGCTTCCAGGTTGCCGAGATAGAGCTTGTCCTCGATTCCCAGCTTAATCCGGGCTACGGCTCTGGTCACCTTCCTGGTCACAAAGGTCTCCCCCCTTCTCGGACTTTCGTGATTGAACAAAATCCCGTTGGCAATCCACATGTTGTATGCCTCACGATAGTTGGCACAGAAGTAATGAGCAGCTACCTTCCCAATAGCATAAGGGCTTCTGGGGCAAAAGGGGGTATTTTCATTTTGTGGTGGGGGGGAGGAACCGAACATCTCGCTGCTCCCAGCCTGATAGATCCTGCATTTTAATCCCAGGCACCTGACCGCCTCCAGCAACTTTAATGTCCCGGGAGCCAAGGTATCAAAGGTGTAAACGGGTATATCAAAGCTAACTTTAACATGAGTTTGTGCTGCCAGATTATATATCTCATCAGGCTCGACTTGCTTTAATATCCCGATCAAGGAATTGATATCGGTGATATCTCCCCGGAAAAACTCAAATCTATCCGGCGGGTAGTTCTCTATAAGATGGTCTATTCTGCCGGTATTGAAGGAGCTGGATCTTCTCACTGTCCCAAAGACGCTGTAATCCTTGTTCAGCAGAAACTCCACCAGGTAGGAACCATCCTGGCCGGTGATGCCGGTAATCAAAGCTTTCTTTGCCATATTCCGAAACCCAGTCACAAATTCGGGGACTTAAGCTCCCTGGTAGGATTCCAGTTACCACCTCGCCTGCGGCGGCTACTGTTTACCGGCCACGTCACCTATGAGCTTACCCCACAGCAATTGCAGCGTCCTTAAGCCATCCCCGAGGATAGAAAGATGTGAGAATTCGCTATTCCAGTTACAGCTTATGGGAGCCTCGGCAATGACGAATCCTTTTCTTGCTGCTTCATAGACCATCTCAGTCTCTATTTGAAATCCTTGTGAAATGAGGTCAAGCTTCTGCCAGGCGTCCCTTCTTATTGCCCTGAAGCCGCTGGTGCAGTCGGTTGTTTTGATCCATCTCAGTCTGGAGGATTGAGCTGGCTGGCATGCTTCGGCGGCTTTGCGTAGTCGAGTTAAGCGGCCAAATAGTGTTGCGGTAGGTAAGATGAAGGAGACTATCACAGAGATAGTAAAGGAGGCCAGTATATTGCTCAGCCTCCTGGTAGGGGGGGAGACAAGGACTTCTGACTCTGGCAGAGCCCTTGAGCCGATGACAAGGTCGGCTTTCCCTTCCAAGGTAGGGGCGATTAGCCTCGGTATATCCTTCGGGTCATGGGCTCCGTCGCTATCGAGAAATACGATTATATCCCCTCTGGCATTTGCCGCCCCGGTTTTCATGGCAGCGCCCTTGCCCAGATTCTTCGGGTGAGATATTACTATTGTGCCATTAACCCGGGCGATTTCTCCTGTTGCATCCCTCGACCCATCGTCAATCACGATTATTTCATGAGAATATCGACAAAGACTCTCTTTTATTTTGAGGATGAGATCGCCGATGGAGCTTGATTCGTCCCTTGCTGGTACGATTACGCTCAGCAACAATCGACAGTCCGAAGTCGCTCCCTCTCTTGCCTCGTTGCCACTTACTGTTCTGCTATTGTTGTCTCCAGGCACTGTACCTTCCCCTGATGTAACTCACTCAAATCGGCAGGTCTGTGGAAGTCCTGTGACTGCTTTCCACTGACTCACGACAAGTCTCTGTCATGTTCCTGCACCGGACTCCCGGCTATCTATTTAACTGTTACCGACTTTGCCAGATTGCGCGGCTTATCTGGGTCTAGACCCCTTGCTGTAGCGATATGATAGGCCAGCAGCTGAAGCGGCAAAATGCTTACCAGCGGATAAAAGATCTCTTCAACCTGAGGAATCTTGATCCACTCGTCAAAGATCGGTTCTTGCCGGTCGCAAACACCAATGGCAAACGCCCCCCGCGCCTTAGTTTCGGCGACGTTGGACAGAGTCTCATGGAAGGTATAGTCAGAGGGGCAGACAGCTACTACCGGTGTTCCTCTCTCAATTAAAGCCAGCGTGCCATGTTTCAGTTCGCCAGCGGGCATACCCTCGGCGTGGACATAGGCAATCTCCTTCAGCTTTAAGGCGCCTTCACCAGCGATGGCGAAATTTATCCCCCGGGCTATGTAATAGAAATCGTTCTTCGCTTTCAGCTCCTGAGCGAGCGCTATTACCTTTTTTCCGTTGTGCTGGAGGTTATCCTCCATGAGACGGGCGATAGCTCTTATCTTATTAACACCTTCGTCAAACCTGTTGACCATGGCAAAACCCAGTAGGTAGAGGACAGCCAGTTGACCGGTGAAGGATTTGGTAGCCGCCACGCCTATCTCCGGTCCGCAATTGAGATAAACTACCTTGTCACTCATCCTGGCGAGGGTGGAGCCGACTACGTTAACCAGTGAAAAAACAGTAGCTCCGTTTTCCTTGGCTTTCTTCACGCCCTGTATGACATCAGCCGTCTCGCCACTCTGGGAGACAGCTATTACCAGCGTATTCTTGTCAACAGAATCGGAAAAGTATTGGAATTCGGAGGCCATGACCACATCACCAAATTTGCCGGCGAGCTTGGAGAAAACATACCGGCCAATGAGGGCGGCATATCTTGAGGTGCCGCATGCGGTGAGCACCAACTGCCGCGCCCTCAGGATGTCCATAGCCATCTCCATTATCAGGTTTTTATCCTGCATTAAGGCGCAGCGTATTGCCTGCGGCTGCTCCGCGATTTCCTTCAACATAAAGAAATCATAGCCCTGCTTGGTAGACTCACCCCGTTTCCAATCAACCTTTATGGATTCTCTTTTTAGTTCCCTGCCATCACAATCAAGGATGGAGACCTTGTCCCCGGTCAGGATAACGGTTTCACCGTCTTCGACGAAGATAGCCTGGTCAGTCTCTTCGAGGAAGGACAGCGTATCACTGGCAACGAAATTGCCCCTTGTGCCGATGCCAATCACCAGAGGGCTGTCCTTACGGGTGGCCACAATCTTTTGCGGCTCTGTGGCTGAGACAGCAAGGATGGCGTAGGAGCCCCTGAGGTCTTTGCCTACCTGAAGCATGGCTTTTTCCAGTGTAGCCCCGTCTCGCATATACTCCTCTAGGAGATGGGGAACCACCTCGGAGTCAGTGTCAGAGAGAAACCTATGCCTGGAGTCAAGATGAGCACGGAGCTGCTGGTAATTCTCAATGATCCCGTTGTGGACCACGGCGATGTCATGGTTGCAGTCGAGGTGAGGGTGGGCATTCTCTTGATTAACCTCGCCGTGCGTTGCCCAGCGGACATGCCCGATTCCCGCTTTGCCCGGGAGACCATCCAGTTGGTGCTTTTTCCTCACCTCGGCGAGCTTACCTTTGTCTTTCTTGAGCCATATCCGGCTATTGGTCACGGTAGCCAGGCCGGCCGAATCATAGCCCCGGTATTCCAGCTTTCTGAGGGCATCGAGTAGAATTGGGGCAGCTTTTCTGTCGCCGGCGAAACCGACTATTCCGCACATCTTAGCCCTCCTATCATTTCCGGGGCATTTTGTGTCCTTTCTTGATCAGGCCCGGCAGTGTTCCTGATAGTCTTGTGGACCTGTTCAGCCATGACGGTCTTGCCTGATTCAAGATCTTCTGTCAGGCACACGTGAGGACCGACAATGCAGTTAGGGCCAATCTTGACACCGGGCATGACGCTGACATTGACCCCTGTCTTGCAGTTGTTACCGATTATTGCTCCAAGCTTATTTAGTCCGGTATCTACGGGCTCGCCCTCAATCTTTACCGAGATATTTCTTTCATCAAAACGAAAGTTGGCAAGCACCGTCCCGGCGGCGAAGGAGCAACCGTCACCTATTATAGCATCGCCGATGTAGCTCATGTGAAACCAGCAACCATCCCCGATGTAGGAGCCCTTGATTTCGGTGGAGTAGCCCACAAAACAGTTGGCCCCGATGTGGCTGTACTCCCTAACCAGACTGTTGTTCCCGATTACGGAGTTCGGGCCAATATATGCCGGCCCACGTACTACCGCATTTTCCAAGACCGTTACATTATGGTCTATCACCACTTCACCAGTGACTGCAGCCTTATCAGATATACGCGCTGAGGGCGAGATATAATTTGAGCCCTGGGCCAGGAATCGCCTCACCACGGCAAAGATATCCCAGGGGTATTTTATGGCGTTCCACAAACCGATATAGGGGATGACTTTGACTCGGCACGTATCTCTCGCCATGGCATTGATAGCGCACTCATAGACGTCATCATGGCTGGTCTGGACACTTGCCGCATATTTGAGCAGCCTCTTCGGGTCCGTGTGCAGATGAACCAGGAGGTTTACCAGGTTGGATGGTTCCTTTCCCTTCCCCGGCTTTTCTATAATATGCGTTAAGTCGCCCTCTTCATTCACCACGAGATAGCCGCCGGGAAAGTACTCCGTCACTGGGTGCCCAAGTATGTAGGAAACGGCTGAGCCAGCCAGCCTGGCCTCGAGGAGTCTGGTGTAAGCGCCGACGTCGAAGACATCGTTGGGGTTTAGCACAATAATTTCGCTGTCGAGTAGGTTGCCGGCACTGTGGAGAGCACTGGCAATCCCGAGGGGCTCTTCTTGAATGGCAAACTCGGCCTTGATGTCGGGAATACCGCTCACAACCTCCTTTATGCTACCGATGTTTTCATGGTTTCCCACGATAACAAATTCAGTGAGCCCTGCCCGCTTTGCCATCTCAATCTGATGCTCGAGCAGCGTTTTCCCGAGGAACTTCAGCAGGAACTTGTCCTCGGTTATGGGAAACAACCTTCTCCCGATGCCGCCACAGAGAAAGACTACCTTCATACCAGCAGCCTCTCCAGAGCACTTTCCACGCCTTGAACCCCTTTGCTGAGGAGTGATTCTGTCGCTGCCCTTGAGGTTGACTCAGCAATCACTCTGATGACTGGTTCCGTTCCGCTAGCTCGAATAAGCATCCAGGAATTATCAAACTCAAACCTTAGGCCATCCAGACTATTGAGCTCGCTTGCACCAAAGAGGGTGGCATTCTCTTGAATCTTCTCCATTACGACTGCCTTAGCCTCGTTAGGGCAAGGAAGCTTTCTTCGCTGGCAGCAGAGCCGTGGCATGTCTTTGAGGAAGTTTCTAATCTCGCCAGCATCCCCTATTGCGCTGAGTAAAGTAAGCGTGGCAAATATGGAATCCGGGTAATAGCCCATCTCTGGCATTATGTAGGCCCCTATTGGCTCAACACCGATGGCGGCATCAACGTCCCTGGTAAGGTAAGCTACATTCACATCACCAACTCTGCCTCGCATGACCTCAGCCCCCGTTCCCTCGAGTGCCAGATCGAGGAGCCTTCCCGTCTCAACTGTGGTCGCCACCAGGCTCTTGTTGCTCTCCTCAACCGCCAGCCGGGAAGCAAAGGCAACCATTTCATCCAGTCCCAGGAAGCCCTCCTTGTCGCAGAAGACAACACGGTCGGCATCGCCATCGAAGCAGATAGCGAGGTCAGCATCCTGCTGCCGCACAAACTCAATGGTACCCTCAAGCGTATCTTCCGTCGGTTCCGGGTTTCTCCCTGGAAAGAGCCCATCCGGCTCATCGTTTAAGGGTATTACGTCGAAACCCAGCAGGGAGAAGAGCCGGCTGGCAAATCTTGAGGCGGCACCATTGCCCGGATCAACAACAAGTCTCAGGTGGCGGGCGAGACGCTTACCTGAGCACTTATCCATTATACAGCGGAAATATCTTTCTGTCGCCTCCTGGCTATGGTCAAGGCGGCCAGGACGACCCGTCCTGAACTTCTTTTCACAGTGCAAATTTTCTATCTCTGCCTCTTGTGTTTTACTGTATCCAATAGAGTTGGCATTGAACAGCTTGATGCCGTTGAACTCGGGGGGATTGTGGGAGGCAGTGATCATGACGCCGGTATCGAATCCCATCTCTCGGGTTAAAAGAGCCAGTGCCGGGGTAGGCAGAATTCCAAGGTCAGTCACGTGAGCGCCTGAAGAGCATAGGCCTGAGATAACAGCGTCCTTAACGGCTTCCCGGGTTACCCTCGTATCGGTGGCGATACAGACCTGCGAGCTTGAGGGCAAGGCAGTACCTATTGCCTGGGCAGCTTCGCGGCACAAATCTATAGGTAAATCCCGACCCACTACGCCCCTGATGCCACTGGTTCCGAACAGGTTGACCTCAAGTGCTCGTGGTTTCTTGAACATCAGCTCATCGAATGTCGTGCCGGCCATTAGCGTCACTCATCAAAATCTGCAACGGGGAAAACAATCACCCCCATCGGGCCTCAGCCTGTGACAGGGTCCTGAATACCTTAATCATTATCGATGCCTGTTTCTTGGAAAAGTCTCTCAAGCTCTCTGCGTGAGTGGCGAGCTGGCCTTGCCCCCTTGCCTTCCCATCGCTGGACTGTGGAGAGACTGACATCTATTGCCTGTGCCAGGTCCTCTTGCGCCCAGCCCTTTTTCTTTCGCAGTGCCCTCACCTTTTCCCGCAAGTCTTGTCTCATATTATATCCCTTATAGAAGGGGTTAGGCAATGCCTCATTTGACCCATCGCCTTCAATGTAAAGTATGTGCTATTATATAACCTTTACGGACAGTTGTCAATACTTTTGGCAAAAAATATGTCACTTGGCATTCAAATATGCTGGAATCCATACCAGCCCTCGCGGGTGGCAGTTTTCTTGTTACCGTTGAAGCTTTTTTACATACCAGTGCCCATAGAAAGGCAGGTGAGGAAGCCCGGTCTTAGTTGTTTTGGGCTCAAGCTCTACCAGGCTCTTCGGCGCAGAAAGGTCAGCGAGACGGCCACTGCCGCAGCTATGACGGCGGCAATGATACCACCGATGAGCCACCAGTTAATTGGCTCAGCTGGAGGAGTCGGCACCGGTGTAGGCGTTGGCACCGGCGTAGGCGGTGCCGGTGGTGCTACTGCCTTGACTGTGAACGAACCCGATAAGCCGCTGACATTTACCGAATACGTCTTGGCGGTATCATAGGAGGCGGTAAAGGTTACCTTCTGACTGGCACCACCAGCCAGGTCCACCTCTTGCATAGCTACCCTTATATTATCTATCTCAAGGGCTACTTCATAACTACTCGCGGCTTCGCCGGTGTTAGCAACAAGAACGCTGATGGTTACCTTTTCACCAGGATTGACCTCGGCGGGAGTTATCCCTAGCTTGCTCACGGCAAAAGCAGCTGGTGTCCCCAGAGAGGTAAAGGTGTATTCATCGGATAGAGCCAGGTTGCCTGCCGCATCTTTGGACATTACCTTGTAACGGTAGGTAGTACCCGGGTTGAGGCCGGTCAGGTGAACCACGTGCTGAAGGACTCGCTTTGTGTCCAGAGTTGAGAGCTTGCCCGGGCTCGCCTCGTAGTCGACCTGGCTGCTGCTCAGCTCATGTGTTCTCCAGCTGACACTGGCGCTGGCCTTGGTAATGTCATAGGCAAGGACGTCGTAAATCCGAGGTGGAGTCCTGTCCCTACCTCCACCTCCACCTCCGCCACCACCACTCGTGAGGTCGATTGGCTCAGTCTGGCTGAAGGTTGTACCATCGGCGGTAATCGTGGTCTCAACAGTATAGCTACCCGTCGGCCAGCTTGATGGTGCGTTCCATTTAATATTGTAGGTTACTAGTGTGGCCCCGACTCCATACCCATAGCCGTAGCCATAATAGTTGTTGAAATCATAGGCATAACCGCCCCGTACGGCGTAGCCATAGCCCTGCTGGTATAACGAGTCAACGACTGCCTTAATCTCGGCAGTGCTACCTGAACCTGTGCGGGGTTCATATTCCGGGCTCGTTGTGGTATATAAGGGCAGGCCGGTATACGAATCAGAATATCCAGAGCCGGAGATTACAAGGTCGATACTTTGTATCGGCAGCAGTTCGAACTCTTCGATGCTCACGGTGACATCAAAGGTTACAGTAGTACCTACTGTGGCAGTTGAGGGCAGGTTATCAATGCTTATAGTAAGCGCTCTAGCCGGTGACGCAAACCAGATTGATGTGCCAACAGCTGCCACCAGTGCCAGAGCCAGAACAACCCGGTAAAAGCTTTTTTGCCTCATGCTAATGCTCTATATGATTACGTTACTTTTAAGACTTTATCTATAATCTAGGCTAGTATCTCTATTAATTTCATGGATACTATCATAACGAATGCGACAGCTAGCGGGAGTATGCTTACATCAAGGGATCTGGTTAGGAATTTCGAGGTGCTCCCCGCCCTGGCAGCAGCGAGCTCCTTGGCACAGAGGGAAACAGCTAAGGCAATTAATGCCACCAGCCCTAGCGTCACCCCAAAGCCCATCACAGTGGTTACGGTAGTTACGGTACTAATAGTAACAGTAGAAATCATTTACTACCCCCATGTTGCCAGATGTCACTATTCTAGACCATAAAATGCCTGTTGTCAATAGCCTGCGGCAAAAAACTTTTGTACTTCCCCCATCAGTTGTCAATTGTCTGCATTATAGACCACAAGACGCCTGTTGTCAATAGGCAAAGGTAAAAATTTGGGGCAATGGCGGCGCGGAGAAAAAGGGGTTGCCGCTACGTAGAAAATAATCAACATCGGGTTCTTCTACCTGTCTCCGACAATAAACTCATTTCCCCGATTTCTGTTGCTGCCCGCTCAAAGAGATAGAGTATCCCCGCCCTTTGCTGCGGACACGATCGTCACGCCGCTTGGCCTTGTTCATGGCGGATAATGGGGCGCTTGGTAATGAAGAGATTGCTAATGCCGACTCTCGTGGAATCTACCAGTGGGAGAAATGCCGCCGAGTCCCATACTCCATAGTACCAGAGCAGCTGTTACTATCTCTCTATTTACAGTTGACTCCTGTAGGTTACAATGGTATCAGTATGGTATCAGTGATGTATGAAACGCGGGTTAAAAGATGGAGAACCCAAAGCGGAGGGGGGTGATAGCTTTCGACAGTGCAAAGGTTGAATCTGGATTCAAATCTGGCGTAGAATTAAGCAACTTTACTTTAATAGGAGGTGACAGATGAAACTGGTAGTCGTAGGGTTTGGACAATGTGGTAGCCGGGTTGTCGATGAGTTTAGTCGGCTGAATGGCAGGGCCCGTTTTCGCCGCGGGATCGAGATAATTACTGGCGCCTTTGCCGTAAACACCGATGTTGCCGATTTGAGCAGCCTATCCAGCATCAAATCGGATTACCAGCACAGAATCCTTATCGGAAGTCGTAAGACTGGTAGTCATGGTGTAGGGAAAATAAATGAGATGGGTGCTGAAGTAGCTAGACAAGATGGTGACAAGGTCATAGACGCGGTAAGGTCAACCGACCGATTCTATGAGGCAGATGCCTTTTTACTTGTTGCCGGTGCCGCTGGTGGCACAGGTTCAGGCTCAATGCCGGTAATGGTGCAAAGAATAAAGGAGCGCTACGGGGACAAACCGGTCTATGCCCTGGTCGTTCTCCCCTTTGAGCATGAAGAGACAACAGAGGCCAGAACGACTCATAACTCAGCTACGTGCCTTAAAGCAGTCTACTCGGTAGCCGACGCCGTGTTCCTGGTTGATAACCAGAGGTATGTGAAAAAGGACTCTTCACTTGCAAATAACATGGCGGCAATCAACCGATTAATAGTCGAGCCATTCTACGACCTACTTTGCACCGGTGAAGAGAAAAAAGCCAAAAATATTGGTGCCAGGTTGCTTGATGCCGGAGACATAATACAGACTCTGGCGGGGTGGACGGTGCTGGGCTATGGTGAATCACATCTGTCAGCGATTAGACTCCCCTTTTATCGGACACGTAACTTCAGGAAGAAAAGCATTGAAACCCACAAGGGAATACAGGCGATGGACCAGGCTATAAGTAACTTATCGCTGGGATGTAATCCTAAGGATTCAGGTAGCGCGCTATACCTGCTGTCGGCACCAACTGCAGAAATGAATATGGACCTGGTCAAGGAGCTTGGAGACTGCCTGAGAGATCTAGCCCCAGAGGCTATCATCCGGTATGGTGATTACCCTCGGAAACAGACCTCGCTCAGAACTACGGTTATCCTGTCCCAACTCAAGAATGTGGAGAAGGTCAGGGAATACTACGACAGAATACCTGACTTAGTCCGGGAAAAGGAGAGGAAACAAGAGGATATCGAGGCTAAACTTAAAGAGTTGATTGATGCTTCAACGGCGGTTCCCTCGCTGTTATAGTCAGGTCGGCTGCTCATTCAGGCTATGCTAGGCATTGCTAGCTTGCTTGCTCACACGTGAGGGCACTGGATATCGTTCCCAGATCCCAGTGCCCTCTGATTATCCCTTCAGCCTCCTACCCGACGCCTATATTATGCCAATACAGGCTATTCTACGTCTCAGATGGCGAGCGGGGAGTGCACCAATGCCGGTTTTAAGGGATAATTATGATACCTATCTCCTCCGGATGCCCGGTTTCGATGCGTTCTTAGGGTTGAGAAAGTCCACTCTCGTTCTATCAGGCTTATCCGCCACCGTTAGCGCGAAGGGGCAGCAGTAATGTAGGGCCAGGCTTGCGTTGCAAATAAGACCTTGTATATTTCACCGGGAAGGAATAAACGACCTGAACTCTAGGATGCTCCAAACAAAAAAGAAACACACCTACAACCTGTGGTTTTGTCCCAAAAGAGCCAACAACCATATTGAACGAATCCCTTGTATCGTTATAAATAGCTTCCAGCACCTTCCTGACAGTATATGGGTTATCAGCCGGTATGTCTCTTACTTCTACAGAAGGTTGTGACAGCAAGTAGGAATTATTCTCCTGGGCATATTTCAGGTAATCGAGATTGCCATAGCGTGGTGGGTTAGTTATTAAGGCAACTGTCTTCGCGGGATTGAAGTGTTTCCATACAGCCAGGGCTCGTTCCCGCTCAAATCCCAAGAATAGTACAAGAACAGTTTGTTTCTCCAGTGAAATACGGCCAAAAAAGTTAGGTATGGTGGTAATTTGCTCCACTCCCCGGGTAAGCTTGGTCGGTAAGTATGTCTGGATTGTGTGAAGAATACGAGGAATCCCCAGGTTTAATTCGATCACAAGATAATGAAGAAGCTCCAACAAGTAGATCTTGGTAAAGCCACTGATGTCAATCGTGATGAAAGGCTCTTCGAGGTTCCTAGGCCGACACTTTGTCCAGACGTTTTTGAGCTGGTTAATCCCATCAATCGGATTTTCTCTCTGGCACGAAATGACAAAGATACCTTTGGAAGTTCTTTTCCCCAGTTCACTCTGCAGTCTGAATAGATTGGTGTCAATCTGTTGCTTGTAGAGCGGCTCATCAAGGGCAAAGATTATGGCGAAGTTTGTTCGGTAGTCTATGCCCATTCTCGATATGCTGGAAAGGCACCTGTCTTCAAAACTAGCACAACAGATAAAAAGGTCATCGGGGCCGTATTCATTTAGCCGTCTCAAACGTTCGACTTCGACTGGCTCTTCGGCTATCCTCATCTTGGTTCACCCCACCTGTATATCGTCGGTTGTTCCGGTACAACTTTTTGGTGCATACTATAAATACACTATAAATGGCTTAATCAGCGCTGTCAATACACAAGTCCTTGAGGTTAAACCCAGCCCGCCATCACTTTACTCCCCTTTTTTGAGATAATAGCACGAATAGATGAGGCGTTACCCAGGCCAGCAAATATCTTGACAAACTCTGAGACACACTCTACCATAGGCTGAGGACGGTTCTTGAGGGAGACCCGGAGGAACGCCACACCTTCGAAGTGGTATCTAAGCTTTATCGCTGTCAAGATAGATTTTACTCTGAACATTTTCGAACAGGCCATCGGTGTATTAGTGATGTTGTAGAGGTGTGACCATGAGGGTGGCCATAATTCCAGGCTTTGTAGAGTTGATAATCACAGTTAATCCGACAAGGGGAGTGATTGTGGAGGATAGGCCCCTTATTATTATGCCCTGGCTGTATGCACCCTGGCCAGACGCTCAGGAGAAGGGACTCGTGGAGATTGAGGTGGAGGGCGAGAC
>SDBU01003976.1_pt1 | contig 18458 bp, 16 predicted proteins | sample 2277071 | NCBI WGS metagenome assembly SDBU01 (sample SAMN10397929, study PRJNA504765) | marine sediment metagenome | isolation source: marine sediment core GS08_GC12, 126 cmbsf | place: Arctic Ocean: Gakkel Ridge, Loki's castle | collected 2008 | reverse complement strand
GGTGGGGGTCAGCATCTCCCGCATCCCTGGCCCGCCTCGCGGCCCTTCGTAGCGGATGACGATGACGTCGCCTTTCTGGAAGCGACCGGCCATGATCGCTGCGGTGGCCTCTTCCTCCGAGTCGAAGACCCGCGCTGGCCCTCGGTGGGTGAGCATCTCCGGGGCTACGGCAGCCCGCTTGACCACCGATCCTTCGGGGGCCAGGTTGCCGAAGAGCAGGGACAGGCCGCCAGTGGGCGAGTACGGATCATTGAGGGGGCGAATCACGCCAGGGTCGAGCACCTCCGCTCCGGCCAGGTTGTCGCCCAGACTGTGGCCCGTCACCGTCAGGGCTCCGTCGTCCAGCAGGCCAGCGCCCATCAGTTGGCCCATCACGGCGGGTATGCCGCCCGCCCGATCCAGGTCCTCGATGTGGTGCTTGCCGGCGGGGCTCATCTTGCACAAGTGGGGCGTGCGCGCGCTGAAATCGTTGAGCTTAGTCAGCGGGAGATCCACACCGGCCTCGTGGGCTACAGCCAGCAGGTGCAGCACGGAGTTGGTGGAGCCTCCCAGGGCCATGTCTACAGTGAAGGCGTTGTTAAAGGCGGCTGCGGTCAGGATGTCCAAAGGCCGTATGTCCTTCTCCAGCAGCTCCATCACTTGCAGGCCTGCCTCTTTGGCCAGGCAGATGCGTTGCGCGCTGATGGCGGGGATGGTGCCGTTGCCGGGCAGGCCCATGCCCAGCGCCTCGGTCAGGCAATTCATGGTGTTGGCCGTGAACATGCCAGCGCAAGAGCCGCAGCCAGGACAGGCCGCCCGCTCCAGTCGCTGCAAGTCCGCGTGGCTCATCTCGCCTCTGGCCACCGCTCCCACGGCCTTGAAGACGTCGCTGAGGTCAACGTATTCCCCGTCCAACTGACCGGCCAGCATCGGCCCGCCGCTGACGAGCAGGGAAGGGATGTTGAGTCGAGCGGCGGCCATTAGCATAGCCGGAATGATCTTGTCGCAGTTGGGAACGAGAACCAGGGCGTCGAAAGCGTGAGCCTGGGCCACTATCTCCACCGAGTCGGCGATGAGCTCACGGCTGGGCAGGGAGTACTTCATGCCCAGGTGGTTCATGGCCAATCCATCGCAGACGCTGATGGTGGAGCACTCAAAGGGCGTGCCGCCGGCCATGCGGACGCCGGCAGCGGCGGCGGCGGCGATCTGGCGCAGGTGCGTGTGGCCGGGGATAACCTCGTTGAAGGAGTTGATGATCCCTACGAATGGCTGATCCATCTCCCGGTCAGTGCAGCCCACCGCGCGCAGGAGCGAGCGATGGGGGGCGCGCTCTATGCCTTGCTTCAGGGCTTTGCTTCTCACTTCTTATTGCCTCCTCTCGATGGCTTATAAACAAAATGCCTTGGCCCTCACGGTCAACAAAACACCGCGGGCGAAGGCATCATTGCAGAATCGTCGTCGAAGACGTCAGAGAGCAGGTCAACTCAGGCCTGCTTGATCGTTATTCAGTTGCACGATGACTACTCGCCTGCTCCCGCTGGACCCTAGTCCAGCGGCCTCAGCGGACTAGGGTCCGCTGCGAGCATAAGGTAAGCAGATACGACAAAACAAAAAAACCCCTGGTTGGGGGGCTTTTCAAATTGCAGTCGGCTTACGTGTGCTTTACCCCGATTGCCTCCCAACCACCATTAGCTCCTTAATGCTAAGGAGCTCTACTAGGATGAGGCTAATAATGGTGATGGGATTATTCTTCGGGGTTTGGCTCATCGAAATGGGTCCTGATTCAATGTTAGGATCTTCGCTACAGATTGTAGCACAGATTGAACCATTTGTCAATTTTAGGGCAACGCCCTTTGACAACGTCGTTGAAGCATCCTGAGTAGCGCGGAGCGCGTATCGAGGCGTGCTCAACGCCAACCTTGTTGAATTTTGCCCCCAAGTGAAATGCGCCTTCTGCCCACCCATGATTTGACAATTATCCCGAATTGTGGTATAAAGAGTACAGTTCGGAAATGGGAGCAGATATTCAATGATGTCCTTCGGCAAGCGAAACTCCAGGCCAATACTGCCTAAGCGCCCTCGATCCAGGCGTTCGCTTTGGGGAGCTTCGCCGTGCCGAATATTGTTATGGGAGTAAATCTCACGTAATTACCTTTTGGCAAACTGCAACCGCAGGCCGACTCTCCAGAAACATTGATTAGGAGGATCGGCTTTTTTGTTACCCAAAACTCGCAAGGAGGTGTCAAAATGATCGAATGTCCCGAATGTGCTGCTGAAGTGCAACTGGCCCCCGACGTGGAGGTGGGGGAAATCGTGGTCTGTTCCGACTGCGGTGCCGAGTTGGAGGTGATGGGCGTGGATCCCATCGTCCTGGACCTGGCTCCGGAAGAAGAGGAGGATTGGGGGGAATGACAGGATGAGGGTGGGTGTGCTTTGTTCTCGCGTTCGCGTCGAGGAGAAGTTGATCTTCAAGGCCCTGCGCGACCGGGGGGTGGATGGCGAAAGGATTGATGCCAACACCATCACCCTGGGCCTGTCGGAGGGCATCAACGGCTACGACGTGGTGCTCGTCCGCTGCCTGAGCCATTCGCGGGCCCTGTACGCCAGCAAGCTGCTGGGTGCCAATGGGCTGCGCACGGTCAATAGCTACGAGGTCATCGCCACCAGCGGCGACAAGCTGTTGACCAGCCTGGCGCTGGTCAAGCACGGCGTCCCCACGCCGCGCACCCAGGTGGCCTTCACCCCGAAGGCTGCCCTGGAGACCATCGAGGAGATGGGCTACCCGGTGGTGTTGAAGCCTCTGAACGGCTCGTGGGGACGGCTTCTGGCCAAGATCAATGATCGCGATGCGGCGGAGACGATTCTGGAACACAAGCACACCCTCGGCGGCCATCGTCATTCCATCTTCTACATTCAAGAATACGTTGACAAGCCCGGACGCGACATCCGCACCCTGGTGATCGGCGAGGAGGTCACGTACGCCATGTATCGCCGCTCTGCCCACTGGATCACTAACACCGCTCGCGGCGGGGAAGCGCTGCTCTGTCCCCTTAGCTCCGAGATCAGGGAGCTATCGCTGGCGGCGGCCCAGGCGGTGGGTGGAGGGATCCTGGCTGTGGACCTCCTGGAGACCGCCGACGGCCGCCTGCTGGTCAACGAGGTGAATCACACGCCCGAATTCCACGGCGCCGTGAAGGCGGTGGATGTGGACATCGCAGGCAAAATGGCGGATTACGTGTTGCAGTTAGTCGGGTGGTCAGGTGGTCCTTGGTCGGGTGGTCACGTGTCTCTTTCGACCATCTAACCATCTGACCAATCCAGGAGAGAGTCTATGCTGAACGCATCCATCGCCGGCGCATCCGGATACGTGGGGGGGGAACTGCTGCGGCTGCTGCTGGGCCATCCCGAGGTGGAGGTGAAGCAGGTCACTTCGGAGAGCTACGCCGGGCAACCGGCTCACTTCCTGCACCCTAACCTCAGGGGACGGACAAATCTTAGCCTGGTGAGCCTCCAGGAACTGGCGCCCTGCGACGTGCTCTTCGCCGCCCTTCCTCACGGCCAGGTGGCCCCGCGCATCGAGGAATTCGCCGCCCTTGCCAAGCGGGTCGTGGACTTGAGCGCGGATTTCCGCCTCCACGACCCGGCCGATTATCCACTCTGGTACGGCTGGGAGCACCCGGCTCCCCAATGGCTGCCCCGCTTCGTCTACGGCCTGCCCGAGTTCCATCGAGAAGCACTCCGAGAAGCCCGCTACGCCAGCGGCGTGGGCTGCAATGCTACGGTCATCAACCTGGCCCTGTGGCCGCTTTATCAAGCTGGCGTGATCGGCAAGACGGTGGTGGAGGTCAAGGTCGGCTCCTCGGAGGGGGGCGCCAAACCCACCCGCGCCTCCCATCACTCGGAGCGCAGCCACGTCGTCCGCTCCTACGCTCCCACCGTCCACCGTCACCTGGCCGAGATGCTGCAGGAGCTCACCTTCAATGAACAGCAGCCTGACATCCATATATCGGTAACATCGGTGGATCTGGTGCGCGGTGCGCTGGCCACGGCGCATTGCTTCCTCACGGAAGACCTGGGCGAAAAGGACATCTGGCGATTGTACCGCCAGGCCTACGGCGACGAGCCCTTCATCCGCATCGTCAAATTCCGCAGGGGGTTCTACCGCTACCCAGAGCCCAAGATCCTGGCCGGCTCCAACTACTGCGACGTCGGTTTCGCCAGGGAGGAAGGAAGCGACCGGCTGGTGGTCATCGCCGCCCTGGATAACCTGATGAAGGGAGCGGCCGGTACTGCGGTGCAGGCGATGAACGTGATGTGCGGCTTTGCGGAGACGGCAGGGTTGGAGTTTCCGGGGCTGCATCCGGTTTAGAGATTGGATATTGGAGATTGGAGATTAGAGATTGGACATTGGATATTGGGGATTGGGGAGTATGATCGTGGTCAAGATCGGCGGGGTGGAGGGGTTGGGCATTGAGCCGCTATGTGCCGATGTCGCCGACCTGATCGGGAACGGGGAGCAGATGGTGCTCGTACATGGCGGCTCCCATCAGACCAACGTTATCTCTGAGAAACTGGGACACCCGCCTCGCTTCGTCACCTCGGTCTCAGGCCACGTTAGCCGCTACACCGACCGGGAGACGTTGGAGATATTCGCCATGGTGGTGGCGGGCCGGGTGAATAAGCTGCTGGTGGAACGGCTGCAAGGGTTGGAGGTCAACGCCGTGGGGCTCTCAGGGCCTGACGGACGGCTGCTGGAAGGACGGCGAAAGTCGGTTCTGAAGATCGTGGAGAACGGCAAGCGAAAGATGCTGCGCGGCGAGTGGAGCGGCGTCATTCAGCAGGTCAACGTCTCCCTGCTGAGGCTGCTCCTCGACCACGGCTACACGCCGGTCATTGCTCCGCTGGCCATCAGCCACGAGGGGGAGGTGTTGAACGTGGACGGCGACCGGGCAGCGGCGGCTGTGGCTGCCGCGCTGGGGGCCGAAACTCTCGTCCTGCTGTCCAACGTCCCCGGTCTGCTGAGGGACTTCCCCGACGATAGTTCGCTCATCCGCAGCATCGGGCGCGACGAAGTGGAGGCCCATTTCCCCTACGCCCAGGGGCGGATGAAAAAGAAGCTGCTGGGGGCCAGGGAGGCGCTGGAGGGTGGGGTGGGCCGGGTGATACTCGGCGATGGACGCATCGAATCGCCGGTCAGCCAAGCGCTGGCGGGCAGAGGGACGGTGATTCAATGACCAATGACCAAGCGTTGATTGAGCTGGAGGATGGTTATACCAGCGGGGTGTACACCAAGCGGCCTCTGGTTATCGTGCGGGGAGAAGGGGCCAAACTGTGGGATGCCCAGGGGCGGGCTTACATTGATTGCGTGGGCGGGCATGGAGTGGTGAACGTCGGCCACTGTCATCCCAGGGTGGCGGCGGCGATCAGGGAGCAGGCCGGGAGGCTGATCACCTGTCCTGAGAGCTTCTACAACGACCGCCGGGCGGAGCTGCAGGCCGAACTGGTGCGCATCGCGCCCCCGGGGCTGGAACGGGTGTTTCTGTGTAACTCCGGCGCCGAGGCGGTGGAAGGAGCTATCAAGTTCGCTCGCTTGGCTACCGGCCGTCCGGGCATCGTCGCTGCCAAGAACGGCTTTCATGGCCGCACTCTGGGCGCTCTATCAGCCACCTGGCGGCCCCAATACCGCCAGCCCTTCGAGCCGCTGGTGCCGGGCTTCGTCCACGTGCCCTACAACGATGAGGACGCCCTCGAAGAAGCCATCGGCGACGATACGGCGGCAGTCATTTTGGAGGTGGTGCAGGGGGAGGGGGGCGTCACCATCGGCGACGGAGATTACCTGCAAGGTGTGCAGAGGCTTTGCCAGGAGCGGGGGGCGCTGTTCATCATTGACGAGGTGCAAACGGGGTTCGGGCGGACGGGCCGCATGTTCGCCTGTGAGCACCACGGCCTGGAGCCTGACCTGCTGTGCCTGGCCAAGGCCATCGCCGGCGGGATACCGATGGGCGCGGTGCTGCTCGGCTCCCGGGTGGGGAAGCTGCCGAGCAGAGCGCATGGCTCTACCTTCGGAGGTAACCCGCTGGCCTGCGCCGCGGCCCTGGCTGCCATCCGCGTCATCGAGGAGGAAACTCTTCCGCAACGAGCGGCGGAATTGGGAGCCTACTTTATCTCCCGCCTGCGTGGCTTAGACTCGCCCCTCGTCCGGGAGGTGCGGGGGCTGGGGCTGATGATCGCCATCGAGTTGAAGCACAGGGCCGGGCCCTATCTGGCGGCGCTGATGGAGCGGGGGGTGCTGGCCCTGTCGGCCGGGCCGATCGTGATGCGCTTTCTGCCGCCGCTGGTGATCAGCGTGGAGGACATGGACGCGGTAGTGGAGCGGGTGGCAGAAGTTTTGCCGGCATCTTTGTGATCGGAAAGGAGCAGACAAATGTCGAAACCACGAGTGGAGGCATTGATTGCCAGACTGGAAAAGGGCAAACAAAAGACCCACGAAATTCTGAGCGGATTGACGGCGGATCAGTGGCAGAGAGTAGTGTACACTGATCCATGTCCCTGGACGGCGCGTGACCTGTTGGCGCATTTCGTCTCGGCGGAGGAAGGACTGTGGCGCATGGCCCAGGACGTGGCTTCAGGCGGGGCAGGCGCGCCCGAGGGGTTTGATTACGATGCCTTTAACGCGGAGGAACAGAAGCGCCTGGCCGATCACTCGCCACAGCACCTGCTAGCTGCATTGGCCATCGCTCGCCAGACCACGTTGGACTGGGTGCGTACATTGGGGGAGGACGACCTGGACCGCATTGGGTGGCACCCGGGCCTGGGTGAAATCTCGCTGGAGATGATGCTCTCTGCCATCTATGGCCATCAACTGCTTCACATGCGCGATTTGCAGCGTGCAATGGGCTGATGTTTGGCCGCCAGCTTTGATGAGGGATTCGAAATGGATAGACCTGCCAACACCTCCCTTCTCGCCGTCGAGGACGGGACGCTGTTATGTCAGTCGCTGTCGTCTGGAGGGAGCAAAAATGGATGAATTGGTATTGCTGCGGGAGATGCTGGAAATCTACAGCCCTTCGGGGAAAGAGGGGGAAATGGCGGCCTACCTGTTGACGCAGATGAGGGCCCTGGGCTTCCGCACCTACCAGGACCCGGCGGGCAATGCCATCGGCGTGCTAGGGAAGGGTGAAAGAGAGATCATGCTGTTGGGACACATGGATACCGTCGAGGGGTTCATCCCCATCCGCTTGCAGAATGGCCGGCTCTACGGGCGGGGGGCGGTGGACGCCAAGGGGCCGCTGGCCACCTTCATCCTGGCAGCAGCCCAGGCGGGGCACTTGCCGGACAAGCGCATCGTGGTGGTGGGCGCCGTCGAAGAGGAGGCAGCTTCGAAAGGAGCCCGCTACCTGCTGGGTAACTTCTCCCCCCAGGTGGTGGTCATCGGCGAGCCGAGTGGATGGCAGCACGTGACCCTGGGCTACAAAGGCCGCCTGCTGGTGACCTATCGCCTGGCCGCGCCAATGCGGCACAGCACGGCGCAGGGATCGTCGGGCTCCGAGCGAGCCGTCGCGTTCTGGAACCGCCTGACCGACCACGCTCGGCAGTTCAACCAGGGCGAACGCTTCCGCTTCCACACCCTGGACGCTTCGCTGCACCGCATCACCGCCCACAACGGCGGCTTCGAGGAGGAAGTGACCATGGACATGACCCTGCGCATCCCCTTCGGCCTGGATGTGCCCTCCCTGAAGGAGCACATGCGCCAGTGGGCCGACGGAGCCGCCGTCGGTTTCAGCGGCGAGGACGTGCCGTTCAAGGCGGGCAAGAACAATCCACTGGTGCGGGCTTTCCTGAGGGCCATCCGTGCCAGGGACGGACGTCCCACCTTCAAAGTGAAGCTGGGCACCTCCGACATGAACACCGTCGGCCCGGTGTGGGATTGCCCCATCGTGGCCTACGGCCCCGGCGACTCCTCGCTCGACCACACACCGGATGAGCACATCCAGGTGGAGGAGTTCTATCAAGCCATAGAGGTGATGGCGGAAGTGATACGTGAGGCGTGAGGCGTATTGCGTATTGCGTAAAACGTAAAAAAGGAGGAAAAGGACGATGAAAAAGGTTGTTTTGGCCTACTCGGGCGGACTGGACACCTCGGTGATTCTGGTCTGGCTGAAGGAGCGCTACGATTGCGAGGTGATCACCTTCACCGCTGACCTGGGCCAGGAAGAGGAGTTGGAGGGGCTGGAGGAGAAGGCGCTCTCCACGGGAGCCAGCAAGGTCTACATCGAAGACCTGCGGGAGGAGTTCCTGATGGGGTACGCCTTCCCCACCATGATGGCCGGCGCCATCTACGAGCGGCAGTACCTGCTGGGCACATCGTTCGCCCGTCCGCTCACCGCCAAGCGGCAGGTGGAGATCGCCGAACTGGAAGGAGCTGACGCCGTATCTCACGGCTGCACCGGCAAGGGCAACGACCAGGTACGCTTCGAGCTGACCTACAAGGCCCTCAATCCCCGCCTGAAGGTCATCGCCCCCTGGCGGGAATGGGACATCCGCTCGCGGGAGGATGCGCTGGCCTACGCCGCGGCCCACAACGTGCCGGTGGCAGCCACCGAGCGTTCCATCTACAGCCGTGACCGCAACATCTGGCACCTGAGCCACGAGGGCGGGATCCTGGAAGACCCCTGGCAGGAGCCACAGGAGGACATGTTCGTGCTCACCGTGGCGCCTGAGGCCGCGCCCGACGAACCACTCTACCTGGAGATTAACTTCAAGGAGGGCATACCCAAGCGCATCGATGGCGTGGCCTTCGGCGCGGTGGAGCTGCTGACCCGGCTGAACGAGCTGGGCGGCGCGCACGGCGTGGGACGGGAGGATCTGGTCGAAAACCGTCTGGTGGGGATGAAATCCCACGGCGTGTACGAGACCCCCGGCGGCACTATCCTCTACACCGCCCACCGCGGCCTGGAGAGCATCTGCCTGGACCGGGAGACGCTCCACTACAAGGACATCGTCGCCCAGCGCTACGCGGAACTGGTCTACTACGGCCAGTGGTTCACACCGCTGCGCGAGGCGCTGGACGCCTTCGTGCGCCAGACGCAGGAGACCGTCACCGGCACGGTGCGCCTCAAGCTATACAAGGGCAGTTGCACCGTCGTCGGTCGCAAGTCGCCCTACAGCCTCTATCGAGAGGATTACGCCACCTTCGGTGAGGAGGACGTCTACGACCAGGCGGATGCCGAGGGCTTCATCAACCTCTTCGGCCTGCCGCTGAAGGTCAAGGCGCTGCTGGACATCGAGGGGTTGGGGATCTCCGGCTATCGCTCGCCCGACTACAGCAAGTTCAAGCGGGACTGAGAAGGGTTTCGAGTTTCGGGTTTGGGGTTTCGAGTTCGAAGGGAGTAACGAGGAATGTGGAAGTTGGAGATTGGAGGTTGGAGGTTGGAAACCAGCTTCCAGCATGCGTGGGATAACGAGGAGGAAGGATGAAACTGTGGGGCGGACGGTTCGAGGGAACACCTGATGAGCTGATGGAGCGCTTCAACGCCTCCATCGGCTTCGACTGGCGGCTGTGGGCAGCCGACATCGAAGGCAGCATGGCCTATGCCAGCGCGCTGGAACGCGCCGAGCTGCTCACCGCCAGCGAGCGGGATCGGCTCATTCAGGGGTTGGAAGCGGTGGCGCGGGAGTTCGAGGTCGGCGAATTCGAGATCGTGCTTTCGGACGAGGATATCCACACCGCCGTCGAGCGGCGGCTGGGAGAGCTGATTGGCGATCTGGCAGGCAAGCTGCACACCGGGCGCAGCCGCAACGATCAGGTGGCTACCGACCTGCGCCTCTACCTGATGGGGGAGATCCCAGGCCTGCGCCAGCGGCTCAGCGACCTGCAAGAAGCCATCCTAGCCAAGGCAGAACAGCATCTGGACGTCATCATGCCCGGTTACACGCATTTGCAGCGGGCGCAGCCGGTGCTGTTCAGCCACTGGCTGATGAGCGCCTTCTGGATGCTGCAGCGGGATCGGCAACGACTGGACGACCTGGAGAAGCGCGTCGCTGTGCTGCCGCTGGGCGCGGGCGCGCTGGCCGGCCACTCCCTGGGCATTGACCGCCAATTCCTGGCCGCCGAACTGGGCTTCCGGGCAATCTGCGAGAACAGCCTGGACGCCGTGTCGGACCGCGATTTCATGGCCGAGCTCCTGTTCTGGGCCGCGCTGTTGCAAACGCATCTCAGCCGCCTGGCCGAGGACTTGATCATCTGGTCGTCAGCGGAGTTCGGCTTCGTGGAGCTGGACGACGCCTACGCCACCGGCTCCAGTTTGATGCCGCAAAAAAAGAACCCCGACTCGCTGGAGCTGCTGCGGGGCAAGGTGGGGCGAATGGTGGGGCATCTGGTGGCTTTGCTGATCACGCTCAAGGGCCTGCCTTCGACCTACAACAAGGACCTGCAAGAGGATAAGGAGCCTCTGTTCGACGCGCTGGACACGCTGAAGCTGGCGCTGCCGGTGGCGGCGGGCGTGGTGCGTACCCTGAAGGTCAACGCCGAAGCCCTGGCCGCCGCCCTCGACGACGCCATGCTGGCCACCGACCTGGCCGACTACCTGGTGCGTCGTGGCGTCCCCTTCCGCCAGAGCCACGAGCTGGTGGGCCGCGCAGTGCGGCGGGCCGAGGCGCTGGGCTTGCCGCTGCGCGAGCTGCCCCTGGCCGAGTTCCAGGCTATTTCTGAAGCCTTCGAATCCGGCCTCTACGCGGTGTTCAACCACCGGCGCTCGGTGGAGGCGCGGGACTCCTACGGGGGCACGGCCACGGTCGCTGTGCGTCAGCAAATCGAGCGTGCTCGGTCAGTAAGCTCGTGACAGCAGGTGGCGGTTGCCGATGCGCACGTTGGTCAGGCCAGCGGCGCGGGCGGCGGCCTCAGCGGCATCAGCATGGCGCACCGAGGTGCGGGGCAGATCGGGCATGTAAAAATGGGGATGGAAGCCCAGTAGAGCGTAGGGAATGGCAGGGTCCAGGGAAGCGATGAAGGAGGCGATGTTGCTAACCTCCTTGACGTCAACGTAGCCCGGCACCAGCAAGGTGCTGGCCACCACCAGCGGGGGCTCAGGACGCTCCGGAATGTGCCTGGCGGCGCGGGCGAAGTTCTCCAGCGTCCTTTCGTTTGACACGCCTGTCAAAGCCAGGTGGAGGCTCTCGTCATAAGCCTTGAGGTCAAACTTGATACAGCCGCCGGTCTCCAGAGACAGTTGCACCGCCTTGTCCAGTAGCTTGGGATGCATGGTGCCGTTGGTCTCCCAGCAGATGCGCACGCCTCTTTCGGCCAGGATGCGCGAAGTAGCCAGGGCGTGAGGCATCTGGGGCGTGGGGTCGCCGCCGAAGTAGCAGACGCAGTAGGTCCGAGCATCGGCCTGGTCGGCCAGCTCCTGGGCGCTCATGCCCCTGCCTTCGGGCGACATCTGGCGATAATGCCAGTTCTGACAGAACAGGCAATTCAGGGAGCAGGCCCCGTAAAACACCGCCAGGTTCTTGTAGCCGTACCTGGTATGCCCCTCGCAAACCCAATCGGCCACGCAGTTGGTGGGCAAGGGGTCGTAGTACCAGTGCAGGATGCCCTTCCTGGCCGTTCCCGCCAGATGGATCAGCCTGCCTCCTCGGTTCTCCCTGAGACCACAGAAGCCGCGCTCGCCTTCTGGGATGCGACACTCGTTGGCGCAAAGAGGGCAATGCACGCCCTGGGGATCATCGGGCGGCTGCGTCGGCAGGTCGAACTCCAGCCGCGTCTCGGCCTGCATCTCTTGGATGCGCGGCAGCACCTCCTCGGGCCGCTCCCGAATGCAATCTGCGCAGGCGCCCAGAATAGCGGTGATGAGAGGAGATTGCCGGCCGCAGGCCAGGCACTTGCCGTGGCTGTTGTAACCGTGATAGTCAGTGAATATCTTCACTCGTTACTCTCCACCCTCGTACTCTTCCCTGCTTATAAACTGGCCGCCGGCAATCTCTCGTGAGGTCAACCGGCGTTGGGGCTCGAAGGTCAGTTTCACCTCGATAGGCTCAAAGCAGCGCTGGCTGCCGATAAGCACCTTGCGCACAACGTAGTCGGTGACACGCCCCTCAGCGCTGTAGTTAGGCGTCAGGTCATGTCTCAGGTCAATGCGAGTCTTGATCGCCTCGCCACACTTATGGCAGCGCACGTAGGCCCAAAGCACCTCGCCCTTGTCAGTACCTTGGGGTGATAATGCGGATGCTATCCTTTTCAAGAAGCTCATGTTCAGACCTCCGTTAGTTTATAGCACTCCAAAGTAGGGGGATAGAAAGCACGGAGCGCTGTCAACGGATTTTTTGAACGGATTGAACGGAAAATGTCACGTGCGGAGCCCCAATCCGCTCAATTCGTTCCCGGAATCCGTTGACAGTTACCCTCATGCCCCCGTTTTAACGTGCTGTGCATTAGTTTATGACTGAAAGTAGGGAACAATAAATTTGAACAGGCAAATCAGGTCCAGCCCCCATAAGCCCAGGTAGGGCAAAGCGAAAACCCAATCGTCGTATTTCTCAGGCAGGAACGCTTTGATTCCGAAGGCTACCGCCGTCCCGCCCAGCAAAGAGATGCTCAGCTTGTTGAAGTCCCCAGTTACCAGGCCCTTGGCCGCCAGGCTCAGGGTGGCCGCCAGGAACAGGAGGGCCACTGCCTTGGCGTTGTCCCTGGCCAATACCTCCCGCAGGCCCAAAGCGAAGGCCAGGCCGAGGGGAACCAGAGCGGGAAAGAGATAGCGCCCCTGGTGCTGGACGAACTTGAGGTTGTACCAGAAATAGGAGAGTAAAGTCAAGAGGGCTGACAGGGCCAAAAGGCCGAGGGCCATCCTTTTTCGAGATAGATTCGTGAAAGCCGTCTCCACTTTCGAGTTCGTGTAACTTGTCCTGAGCCTGGTCGAAAGGTTCGTAGCAAAAAAGAGGGCCAAGCCCAATCCGACTACGGCACAGAGCAGGGCCAGGATCAAATAGATTCGCTGGTCTATCAGGATGCCCATCCAGCCGAACTGGGCCCAGAAGCTCCTGAAGGTGGTGAGGATGAAGTCCTGGGCAAATCTGGCTGCGCCGAGTTGGGCCAACCACTCCGCGGTGCGGGGCTGGCCAACTACGATGGCGTCGTGTCTCTGCATACCAAGGATGTCCAAACCGCCATAGACCGAAACGTTGCGGATGAACCAGGGGAGAGTAAGCAAGAAACAGGAGGCAAGAAGCAAGAAGCATCGAATGTAAGTTGATTTTCGGCGTTGTTCCAGCCAGCCTTCTCTGACCACGACTGCGACCAAAGCCACAGGAACAGCAACCAGGGTCGTTATTTTGGTCAGCAAGCCCAGCCCTATCAGCACGCCCAGCCCCACGAACCGCCCTATCCCCTCAGCACGCCCCCCCCCAGTCCCCTCCAACCCTGGGGGGGAAGTTTTGACATACCTCACCAACATCCACAGAATCACCGCCAGTATCAATTCTGCCAACGTGTCGTTGTTCACCGCCGCCGTGATGGCGATGTGCATGGGGACGAAGGCCACGAAGGCGGTCGTGCCCAGGGCCAGAGCCTCGTGTCCGGTGAAGACCTCTTTGGCGATGCGATAGGTCACCCAGAGCAGACAGCAGCCTAGCAGGACGGAGAGCAGTCGGAGAGGCAAGAGTCCGCCGGCGAAGAGCTTGTAGACCACAGCGGCCAGGACGTAGTAAAGGGGCGGTTGGTGGAACTCGTAGCGCAGGGGCTCGATGGACATCTCAGAGGGGAAGCGCCTGGCTTTGATCTCCTCCAGGTAATCGTGGGGGTAGTCGCCCATCTGGAGGACAGGGAGGCGATAGTTCTCTGCCACGTATTTGATGTAGTTGTAATGGGCTGGCTCGTCGGGCACTTGCCAAGGAGGTGTCTTAACAGCGTAGAGGATGCCTACAGCTAGATAGGCGACGATAATTAGCACTATCAACCAGTTCTTGGAGCGGACAAACAGATCAGGCATAGACACCTCCCAGATATTATTTTACATCACTCCCTCCAAAAAGTAAACCCTCACTTGCTTTCGGCGGGGGTCTGTTCGTTAGTCCCTGGTCAGGTGGTCGAGGGGGCAGGGGACTGTGCCAGCGCGGTGATGCCCTAACTCCCCAACCGCGCCAGTTCCTCCTCCACTATGCTTTCGTCCAGTTTCTTGAACAGCGGCTTGGGCTTGCGCAGGGCCTGGCCGGTTGGCAACTGGCTGGGAGCCCATTCCCCCTCTAAGCCGCTGCCATCGTAGCGGAGAGCCTGGTGGGTTCCGTGCTCCTCCTGGAGGGTCTCGATGTACTGTCGGCCCATGATGTCGCCGTCATAGCCCAGGAAATGGTGCAACTTCTGGGAGGAGAAGGGCAAGAAGGGACAGAAGAGGGTCTTCAGCGAATCAATCACCCGCAGGGCGACGTAGACGGTGGCGCCCGCCGCTTCGCGATCCTCCTTGATCTGGAGCCAGGGGGCCTTTTCATCGAGATAACCATTGGTCTCGCGGGCCAGAGCCATGACCTCGCCCAAAGCCGCTTTGAACTTGCAGCCATTCAGGAGTTGGCCGACAGGCTCGAAGGCGGCCTCTACTTTGTCCAGTAGAGCCTGGTCCGATTCACCCAATTGACTCGGCACTGGCACCTGCTTGTCGAAGTTCTTGTGGGCAAAGGTCAATACCCGATTGGCCAGGTTTCCCCAGGTAGCCACCAACTCGTCGTTGTTGCGGCGCCAGAAGTCGGCCCAGGAGAAATCGGTGTCGCGGCTTTCAGGGGCGTTGGCAGTCAGGTAGTAGCGCAGCGGATCGGGGTCGTAGCGCTGCAGGTAATCGGGCAACCAGACAGCCCAGTTGCGGCTGCCGGATATCTTTCGTCTCTCCAGATTCAGAAACTCGTTAGAGGGCACGTCGTACGGCAAGTTCAATGACCCTTCCTCAGCGTACAACCTCTCGATTCCCATCAGTGTGGCGGGCCACATGATGCTATGGAAGGCGATGTTGTCCTTGGCGATGAAGTAGTAACTGCGACCAGGCTCATACCACCACTCCTTCCATTTCTCTGGCTGCCCCGTTATCCTGGCCCACTCGACGCTGGCGGCTAGATAGCCGATCACCGCCTCAAACCAGACGTAGATTGTTTTGTCCTCGTTACCCTCCACCGGCACGGGAATGCCCCACTTCATGTCGCGGGTGATGGGTCGCTCTTGCAAGCCCTCTTTGAGATAATTGAGGGTGAAGTTATAGACGTTGGGCCGCCAGTACGTTTTATCCTGAACCCATTCCAGTAGTCGCTCGTTCAGGGCGGGGAGATCGAGGAAGAAATGCTCCGTCTCTCGGATCACGGGACGGTGGCCGCAGAGCTTACAGGTGGGGTCAATGATCTCGATGGCATCCAGGGGTCGGCCACAGTTCTCGCACTGGTCGCCGCGGGCGTCCTTGCTGCCGCAGTGGGGGCAGGTGCCGTAGACGTAGCGGTCGGGAAGGAACTTGTGGCAGTGTTCACAGTAGAGCTGCTGCGTCGTCTTCTGAGAGAGATAGCCGTTCTCCAGGAGTGTGAGGAAAATGTCCTGAGCGACTCGATGATGGTTCTCGGTGTCCGTGTGGGTGAAAAGGTCGTAGGCCAGGCCCAGCTCAATGAAACCATCCAGGAAACTTTGATGATAGCGCTCGAAGACCTCCCGGGGCGAGACGCCATCCTCGTCAGCCTTGACGGTGATAGGCGTGCCGTGGCTATCCGAGCCAGATACCATGATGACATCGTTCCCTCTCAGACGCTGGTAGCGGGCGAAAATGTCCGCTGGCAAGTATGCCCCAGCCACATTGCCTACGTGGATGTATGATGATGAATAAGGCCAGGCGACGGCCACCAGGATTTTCTCCCCCACGTCAAATCCTCCTAACTAAAGTAACAGGTAACGAGGAACTGGTAACGAGTCTTCCTCCCCGTTCCTCGTTCCTCATTACTTATTGCTCCCTTGCCCTCCAGTCCAGCAGGAAGTCCGGGATGTCTGGATAACCCTGGCTGTGGGCATATCTCAACATGACCCCCAGGTGGAAGCTGTAGGCCTCGTTGGCAGTGAATTTCTCACCATCGTAGAGATTCATCGGCAGCTTGCTGACCACGACCCACCACCACTCCGGTGCTCTGCCCGACCAGGCCTCGCCAGGCATGAAATCCACCCTGTAGACCCTGGCTTCGATTGGATCATCAGGCAGATTGAAAGAGGCCGCCAAAACCGGCTCTCCGGCCTGGCCATCAGCCTCCGCCTCAACGTATTCCCTTACCGTCTCTTTTTCATCCATGATTACCTCCTGCGAACAGTATAGCAGATTTCAACCCATTTGGCAAGAATCGAAAGACCGCTGAGGCCACTGGACTAGGGTCCAGCAGGAGCAGGTGGGTAGTCACCTCGCCGATACGGGTCTGCCTTGTCCCCTACTTTCTCGGCAGCAGAAGAATGAGAGGCAGGCCCAACAGGGTGACGACCGCGCTGGCGGTAAATGCCAGGCGCAGTCCAAACAGGTCCCCCATCGCTCCAAGCACCAATACGACCATCGAACTGAGTACGAAACTGAACGACATGTAGACGCCATTGGCCAACGCCCGATTCTCAGGAAAGCTCTCCTGGACCAGGGCCATGACGACGGGAGTGACGGAGAGGGCGGTGAAGCCCATCACCAGCAGGAGAGGGAACTTAAGCCAGCCGTCAGTCGTCAAAAAGGCGAACATGAGGAACGGCGTCGTCAGCATGGAGACAAACAGAACCAGCCGGCGGCCCAGCCGGTCGCTCATCGTGCCCCCCAGCAGCGCGCCCACCACACCCCCTGCCTCCAGGAGCGAGAGGGATGCCCCGGCGAGCCAGAGGTCAGCGCCCTCCTCGCTCAGGAAGGTGGGCAGGTAGGTGGTCAGCGATCTGGTCATGAAGGAACGCGCCACGATGATGCCTGCCAGCGGGAGCAGAAGCGGCCCCATGCTCCGCAACGCCTGTCGCCAGGGCAGCCCCTGGCCGGCGTTGGTGGGCTGCGTCGGCACGTCTTTGAGCCGGACGTAGAGGATGGCTGAGGCCAGGAAGCCGCCGATCATCAGCCAGGGCGTGCCCTCCAGGCCCAGCAGGCGGACCGCGCTGACGATCACGATGGGTCCCAGGGTGCGGCCCAACTCGCCGCCGACCATCCAGAATCCCATGCCCCGGCCCAGGCTCCGCCCCGACAGGTTGCCGGCTATCACCGGCGCCACGGCGTGCAGGCTGGCCGAACTGAGGCCGGCCACCATCAGGAACAGGGCTAGCATCCCGTAGCCCGGCGCCACGCCCAGCAGACTCATCATCGCGGCGGTTACCGCGGGGGCCAGGATGACGAAGTAGCTCAAGTTCACGCGGTCGGCCAGGTGGCCGATGAAAGGCTGGAGCAACGACGGCCCTTGCACGAAGACCGTCAGAATCCCGGCCTCGGTCTTGGACAGAGCCAGGTTGGTGATGAAGGCCGGCAGGAGAGGGGCCAGGAAGGCGGTATAGGTATCGTGAACCGCGTGCCCCGCGCTGATGGTGAGCACGCCGTCGGTCTGAAATCGTTCGGCTTCAGGAACCATGGTTACAGTCCCAGCCTTCGATGTGCTTTCAATGGAATCGCTTGTAGTTGGCATGATGGTCTCAAGTGCAATAGGGGCGAGGTATTCTTACCCCCCAACCCGCAGTCGTCTCGTAGGCGTGGCCCACCCGCAGCACCGTCGCCTCGTCGAGGGCGCGGCCGATGATCTGGAGTCCCACGGGAAGCCCCGCGCCAGTGAAGCCGCAAGGCACGGAGAGGGCGGGCAGCCCGGCCAGGTTCGCGGGGGAAGTCAGCCGCAACAGCGAGCTTCTCACCTCAGGGGTCCCTGCTTCATCAAGGCGAGGAGCGGGGATGGGCGTCGTCGGTGCCAGCAGCACGTCCACCTCCCGCAGCGCGTGGCGGAAGTCGTCGGCGATGAGACGCCTGGCTCGCTGGGCCTGCAGGTAGCGGACGGCCGGCACCAGCAGGCCCGGCTCCATGCGCTCGCGCACGTCGTCGCCGTAGTCGTGCGGGCGGTTGATCAGCCAGTCGCGATGGTAGGCGGCGGCCTCGGAGATGCTGATGGGCCAATACACCGCCGGAGCGTACTCCAGTCGCGGCAGGGCGACTTCTTCAATCGTCCCGCCCAGTCGGCCCAGCACGGCAATTGCCGCCCGCACGCACTCCTCGACCTCAGCGTCCAGATCATCGAAGTAGAAGTGCTGCGGCACGCCCAGGCGCAGCCCTTTCACCCCGGCATCCAGGCCAGCCGTGAAGTCAGGCACCGGCGCGTCGATTGAGGCGGGGTCGCGGGGGTCGTGGCCAGCGACGACCTTGAGCATCAGGGCCGCGTCGCGCACGCTGCGGGTCATGGGGCCGACGTGGTCCATTGTCCAGGCCAGGGGGACGACGCCGTGCCTGCTCACGCGGCCATAGGTGGGCTTGAGCCCCACGATGCCGCAC
>SDBU01003975.1_pt1 | contig 18464 bp, 12 predicted proteins | sample 2277071 | NCBI WGS metagenome assembly SDBU01 (sample SAMN10397929, study PRJNA504765) | marine sediment metagenome | isolation source: marine sediment core GS08_GC12, 126 cmbsf | place: Arctic Ocean: Gakkel Ridge, Loki's castle | collected 2008 | reverse complement strand
GATGTTGGCCCGTATCGCCCGCTTCGACCCGAAGCTGCTCTGTCCGATTCGCCACCGCGGCCAGGAGGCCCAGGAGCCCCTGGCCGTGATCAAAGCGCGCGATCAGCTCGTCGGGGTGCGCACGCAGTTGATCGGACACGTGCGCGATGTGGTCAAGGCCACGGGCGACCGGGTTTCATCCTGTAGCGCCGAAGCGTTCCACTATCGGGCCGCGGCGGAGAGCCCCGGCGGGCTGCGACCGGCCTTGAGCGACGTGCTCAAGACCATCGAGGAGTTGACGGTACGGATTCGTCACTACGACAAGCAGATTGAGCAACTGAGCGTCGAGCGCTATGCGGAGACCGCGAACCTGCGGGCTATCCATGGGGTCGGACCGATTACGGCCTTGGCCTATGTGTTGACGTTGGAAGAGGCCGATCGTTTCGACCGAAGTCGCTCGGTGGGTCCGTTCCCGGGACTGGCGCCGCGGCGCGACAAATCGGGACGGATCGACAAACAACTCAGGATCAGCAAGGCCGGAGACGAGTACCTGCGCCGTCTGCTGGTCGGCTGTGCGCAGTACATCCTGGGACCCCATGGACCGGACTGTCTGCTGCGGCGATTCGGAGAAAAACTCGCGCGGCGGGGCGGAAAGAACGCCAAGCGTCGCGCGACCGTGGCCGTAGCCCGCAAACTCGCCGTGCTCCTGCACCGACTATGGCAATCGGGTGACGCATACGACCCATTCTATAAGCCGCAGGTCACGGCACGCAGGGTCGCATAAGAGACAGAGACATTGGTTGACGCGAGGAGAGGCAGGACAAGGAGCGTGCAGACAAACGCCTGATTTGAAGTCCTTGACGCCCCGTCCGGGCGACTGCGGGCCGAGGCTTGAACGTGACCATGGGCTTGTGGCCACATCGTAGTTCGCGCCGAAGATAGCAGCGCCCCACGACGGACCCTAACATGCACCGAGCCGAAAGCCGGCTCAGCAAGAGTGCGGATGGAAGCCTGGCGGTCCAGGGACGGCAAAGCCGTGGTCCGTCACGCCGGACTTGACAATGCCTTCTCATGGAAGCCTCGGCGCAGGCGGGCGCAACACACGCGAGAACAGGCGGCGGATGCCCAGACGAAGGCTCGCACGGCAGGTGCCCATGCGAAAGCTCGCCTGGAAGGCGGCTGCAGCCACGCAGGCCAAGGGCGAGCAGCGCCAGAAAGTGCTTGACAGAGAAGCTGCCTACCCTGTAATATGCTCTATTATCTGCAATGTGTCGAGGTTCTTGCGACGGGGACGGTTGCATGGCGAACACCGGGAAGAGATCGATGCCAAAGCGGAAGAGAAGCGCTCTGTCGAAAATGGTCAAGGACATACGTGCCAAGCTTGATCTGACGCAGGAACAGTTCGCGGCTAAAGTCGGCGTGACCTGGTCGACAGTGAACCGTTGGGAGAACGCTCGCGGCAATCCGTCTCCGCTGGCGATGGGACGGATTGAAGAGTTGCGGAAAGCACTTCGCAAGCAGAAGTAGGCCGCGTGTCTGGGTCGCACGGTGAGCCAGACTGCCGAACATAGGAGCATGTCCATGGTTACGATAGTTGTGATAGCGGCTTTAGTGGCCTGCCTAATCGGCGCTCTCTATGTGGCAAAAGGAATTCGCCTGACGGAGTACACCTCGCATCGGGGCCGTGGGAGTTTTTTTCATGTCGTGTTTACTCTCCTCGGCACGTTGGTCGGCGGGTGGATGTTCTTCGGCCTTAGCGCGATTGGCTATGAAGCCGGTATTGTGGGCTACTTCATTGGGCTGGGCTACGCCATCGGTCTTGTCATTCTAGCACTGTGCAGCAAGCGGATAAAGCACGCCGCCGACAAGTACCACTGCGACACCATCGACGATCTGATCGGTGCGCGCTTTGGCCCCAAGGCGCAAACCATCACTTCCCTCATTAATATGGTGGTCTTCCTCGCAATCCTGGCCGCGCAATTCGTTGCCATGTCCGGATTCCTGCTCGTCTTTACCGACATCCAGTCGCAACTTGCGTTCTACATCGCCGCAGTCGTAGTAATCGTCTACACGGCCGCTTCGGGGTTCAAGGGCGTTCTATTCACCGACTTCTGGCAGTTCGCCATCTTGTCGGTCAGCGCGGTTTGCATTTTCGTCCTCCTGACCGTGAAGCGAGACCCAGCCGCGATATCGGCCCTGGACCCGAAGTACTTTAACGGAACCGGCTATGGCGTCGCCTTCCTGGTCGGGGCCGTCGTGCTGTTTCCATTATCGCTCCTGTGTCGGTCGGACATGTGGCAAAGGCTTTCCTGCGCCAAGGACTACCGAGTAGCCCGCAATGCCTTCTATGTGACTGCACCTCTTATTCTAATCTTCTATGTGCTACTGACCACCATAGGAATCTACGCGCGTGCAGCCCTTGGAGCGGAACAAAGGGGCGACATCGCAGGTTTCGTTTACTTTCTCAGCGTGGTCCGTGGCGGCAATTTCCCCACTTGGGCGGTTCAGGTTTTCTTAAGCCTGATGGCACTCGGTGTTTTTGCTGCCCTGCTCTCTACGGCGGACAGTTACATCAACATCGTTGCCGTGTCGGTTTCCAAGCTCTTCAGGCGCACAGATTGGCAGAACTTTGAGGATGATACGAGTGCAGAGCAGCCTTCGGCCAATGAGCGTGCGATCCTCAAGGTTACAAGGATACTTGCCGTGGTTTTCGGCGTCTTGGCTGTTATATTGGCGAAGACCATACCCGACATAGTCGACCTGATCGTTGGTGGCATCTCGGTTCTCTTCGTTTTGCTTCCCGCTGTACTTATGGGGCTCTTTGGCAAGACCGAACGTCGCCGCTCTATACCGGCTGTCGCAAGCCTCATTGCCGGTCTGGCTGGCTTCATCCTCTTCTTCTTTACACTGACGAACCCGAAGATAGCTTTCATACCCGCGACGCTAGTTTCGTTTTTTGTATATTTCGTTGTTTCGCCTTTCTGCAAGTCCAAATCAACGGAGTCTGGTGATGCATAGTTCGTTATGCGCCACGCCGTCGCTCCACGATTGCCGTGCCATCAGGAGGGATTTCTGAATGGGGGGGAGCAAGGCAACGCATCGAGCCCAGTATAAGCTTCAATACACAAATCGGGGTTGGGATGTGTCCCTTGAAAGTATCCCCCCAGGTAATCTGCGCACTGCCTTCCTTGAGAATCTTGTCCAGCTACCTGTTGCAGCACACACCCCCTGCGGGGAAAACGCAAAACGGGCCAACGGAAATGGAAAGGATAAGCAGCCCATCGAGGACGTGTGGAATGACGTTGTTCTCGCGTTTCAACATGCGCACAAGCTTTTTCTTCCCCACTTGCCATTAGGTAAGGCCGCGTGGAAGACACATGAGGATATCCTCCCAGAATGCCGGAAGGAAATTGCGCCTTTTCTCGACGCCCAGGGGAGTGCAATACGCGAGGACAACGAAGAAGAAGCATGGCAAAAGATTCTTGAATATCTTAAGAAGACATCGTGGCCTATGGATTGGTATTGGAAAGCTGCCTTTCAATTCATGTACGCTATTGGGCCCAAGGACGATCAATACGCAAAACTCACAATCAAGATACACCAGATACGGCAATGGGTCCTGCTAACTATTTTCAAGGCGGACAGCAAACGCCTGGTAGCTCCGCCCATGTTTGGTCGGAGCGAGAGATTGCATGCCTGGGACCAATATGCCCTGTATCTACCCTTTTTCGAGAATATCGCGACGCACTACGCAGAAATCAAAAAACAGGTGTATGAATCCTCTCCCCTTCACGAGTTAGAATTGGGCATGGCATTTGGGAGACACGATATTGAATACACCGTGTCTGGATTCAGTTACAGTAAGCAAGACCAGTGTTACAGGCTCACGCTCGACGCCGTATTGGAACTCAATCCGTATAGTGACACTGGCTCTTTCCATGTCACTAGCCCGTACCTTTGGCACGAAGATGGAGATAGCAAAGAAGTGGCTTATCAACTATGCCAGCCATACGGCCTTGTGCGGTTTCCAATCTTCTCGAATCCATCTGACAAGGACGCCCACAAAGATCAACAAGCTAGTCTACCCGTTCTTCTGTCCAGCGACCGTTACTGTGAAGCGCTCGCAGCCATGTCTGAAGTCTGGAATGACAAAACCGCCAAAACCGTGCTTGTGATTGCGCCGCCCGGAGCAGGGAAAGAAACTCTTGCCGAATCAACTTATCATTTCCGCGAATACAAGCAGGAGGATATCCCGGAGGCGTTCAGGCTGCCAGTGCAGCGCCGTCTTGTTTCATCTTCTTTATCGCCCGGTGATTCCAGACTGAATGAAATGCGGCTTTCTAGTGTGGGGAGCATGAGTGCTTACCAGGCGTTCGGACGCAGCCGTCGCCCGCAGTTGGACGAATCTGCGGGACTCATCCTTCAGGCGTTAGGAGGAGTTCTTTTTCTTGATGAGATCGACAAGGTGTCGACGGAAACCCGAATTGGGCTGCTCCGTGTTCTCGAAGGCGACCTTGTTGAAGACCCCAAGACGGGCGAGGTGGTGAGCTTCCGTCCATACAGCCCCTTATACGTCTTTGCAGGAAGCAAACCGAAAAATGAAATCTTTGCCCTCCCCCCGATTGACTTCTGGACAAGGATATCGCACGTGATAGACATGGCGCACCCGCTCGATATTGCCGACGAAGAACAGCGGCGTCTCGTCCTGCGCGAGTATTTTCAATTGTTTTGGAATCGCCACGTACCAGCCTTTTTCGGCCATCGCAACGGAATGAAGATGATTCCTTTTGCCGAAACAGAGGAATCATTCATGATCAGCGGCTACTACTTCGACGTCTTCCGCTTTCTTGTTTCGAGAACGGTCACGTTGTTCCTTTCTGACTGTTTTGCGGCTGCTGCGATGGGGATTTCGCCGATTCAGATACTCAGCATTCGCAACGTCCGCAACATCGCGCGCAAGGTCTGCTACGCTCTCTTTGAGATGCTCGTGTATCCCAAGCGTTACCATTGCAGGCTCAACGTCCTGCGCCGACGGATCTTCGAAGACAAGGACCTTCCATCTCTGGGTATTCCGTGGTTTGTACTACTCGAATTTGCCTTGACTCCTGAGACGGAGGATGGATGGGTGAGATTGATGGAATGTATTAAGAAAGAACATGGTGAAGACAGACTCCCAGGAATCGACCTTCCCAATGTGCGTAAGATATGCGATAGCGAAAGCAGAAACGCAATTCGACAAGAAATACAGCGGGTCGTCGAGAAATCGATAAGGGACATGTTACCTCCCTTCAAACGCGTGAGCGCGGCATCCGAGGGATAACTAAGAAGGAGAAGTCTTCTCATGAGCAAAGTAGGGGATGACAAGCAGGTCTCGCAGAAGAAACACAGGTTGCCTCCAGGGCGCAATCTGATTTACGAAGAAATGACCAGCCGTCGGCCTCACACACCCATGGCAGTCATTGAAGGAGATCGGTTCAGCATTTGGCGCAACGGGGAAGTGATACGCTGGCGCATACCTTGGGCCCTTCCCAACGAGAACAAGCTGATTATCAAGATGGAACACCTGTCAAATTACAATCCGTCAGGTAGCATGTATGATAGGCTCTATCCGTACCTGTTCCGCCAATGGGAAGAAAAGGGGTTCATTGTTCCGGGATACGAAGGGACGCCGGTTACCGAGTGTTCCGCGGGTAATGCTGGAGCTGCGTTCTGTCACGCGGCGACGGAATTGGGGTTCCTCAATCATACGATCCTTATTCCTGCGGACATCTATCCAGCCAGGATAGAACAAGTTTCTGGCTATGGCGGTAATGTCAGGCTTTCACCTTCAGGTGAGGGCGAACTTGGGTACATCCGCATGATTGAGAGTATCCTGCAAGAAGACGCCAAGGGAAAGGGACGGATCGGCAGAGATCGATCTCGAATGTTCCCTGTTACGAATACCATAAGAGTACCGAATGAACCATACGCGAGACTTGTTCAAGAAGTATACGCCGGCTTGCGAACAATGGGTTTGCCCTCAAGAATCGATAACTTTCTTTTCGGGATCGGGGCCGGAAACACCATATCACAGGTGAGCATCGCCATCCGCACAATGCAAAAAAGTCCCTTGACGGTTCATGTGGCGGAATTTGCGGAATATCCCTTCATTGCCGCGATACGCGAAGGGAAGCGCCCTCCGGCAAATGGGGGATGGCCTGCGGGCGATATGGGAGGAACGATTTATGGTGTTCCCATCGAGAAGTTAAACCTGCGACTAGAGGTAATTGACAGGGTCCTTTCTCTTGGACCCAGGGAGCGGGAAGAAGGGCGTGCGATAGCAAATGATGCTCTTGGGCTTTGCGCAGGACGTCCCACCGGCACGGGGATAATTGGTGCTCTCAAACTCGCGAGACGCATGAGAGGCAGACAAATCCTCATGATCGTCTTCGATTCAATTGCTAAGTATGAGGAACACTATGATGCCGTGATGGATGTGGACTTTCTGAGGGGACAGCCAATCCGACTCTCGGACTTGGAGCCGATGAGACTCGCTGTTTAGTGGAGAGCATCTACTCCTTACTGGGAAGACCGATGCTCCTATCTGCCTCTTGTGCGCCATTTTTCAGTCACAGTGTGGCCTTACCATTGAACTCTTCCCACAGCCTTTGCTGCTTCCGCCAGTTGATGACAGCGGCGATAGGCCGGAGCATGCGTTCGCGGATGGGGTCGCGAGCGCCGTTGGTAGGTGGCAGGAAGAGGAGTTTCTCCTGGATGTCTGGGGCGAGGTGGAGGAGGTTCATGATCTGGGTGATGCGCGCGCGGGAGACGTGGGCCAGGCGCGCAAGGTCGGCGTAGTCGGCGACCTCGCCCTTGTCCACGAGTTCCTGCATGTGGATCGCCAAGGCCATGAGGCGCGAGATGCGCGGGACACTGCCGAGCGATTCGGACTTCGGCGACTCGCCTTCCTGCATGACCTTTCGCTGACGACGAGGCGATACTGGTTCTCAGAAGATACCATTGAATGAACCATGACCTGAACGAAATCTTGCATAAGGCATCTCTGCGATGCGACGTACCGGGCATGCAGGCATCCGTGCATTTGGCGAACGGTGCGGTTTGGAGTGGGGCGATCGGTTCAGCAGACCGTTGGGGAAGGATCCCGCTCAGTACCGAACACATTATGCGAATCGGCAGCATCACGAAGACTTTCGTTGCGGCTCTTGTCCTTCAGCTCGCCGATGACGGCTTGCTCTCCCTTGAGGACGCGCTTTCGAAGTGGTTTCCCTCTTTCCCAAATGCAGAAGAAATCACGGTGAGGGAACTGCTCAGTCACACGAGTGGCATCCCTGACTACACACGATCCTGGCGTGTAAGACTCAAGATTATCATCCCTCTTGCTCTGGAACCACAAGAACTCATCGACGCCGCCACCAAATGGCCGTTGAGATTCGGAACGCACGGCGAGTTCCTACCCTCGAATACGAATTACGTGTTGCTGGGTAAGATTGTAGAGTGCATTACGGGAACAGCATTTTCGGAACTGTTGCGGAGAAAAATCCTAGCACCGCTTGACCTCAGGAACACGTTTTTTCTGCCTGATGAAGGTGTACCGGAGAACTTCATCTCCGGCTTTGACCGGGACGTAATCCCCCCACGCTGGATTCGCCGCCAGATCAGGCCAGATGTCGCGGCATGGGCCACCATCTCATACGCGGCTGGCGCGTGCATTTCCACGACGACTGATCTGACCGCATGGGTAGATGCGTTGTTCAGTGGAAAGGTTCTGTCACCTGATGCAAGGGATGAGATGACGAGGTTCGGTTGCGTTCGGCATAAGGACTACTGTGGATATGGCCTTGGACTGATGCGCTTTGGACGTGGTGAAGACGAGCTATGGGGACATCAGGGCCATACATTTGGCTTCTGTGCAACTGTAGCATATTCCCCGCGTAAGGAGTACGCAATTGCAGTCATTGGAAACCTGTCTAGATTTGAGTCCCTTGAAGTAGTGGGTCAGATTCAGGAAAAGGTACTGGGCGAGATTCAGGCGTCAAGGAGCGGGTGAAAACCGGCAGTGACAAGCTAAACGCGACTTGTGACATTAGTCTTGCGGACTTCTGCCGCAGGGCTCACCCAATCCTGTTCTCTTTCCACTCCTTCCACGGCCGCTGCTGCTTCTGCCAATCGATGATCGCGCAGATGGGTCGGACCATGCGCTCGCTGATGGGGTCCGGGCCTCTGTCCGTCTTGGGCAAGAGAGAGCCACATCCAGCTTGACAATAACTGTGAACATCGGATAATGTTGGCCAAGCTCGGACGCGCTATCGGGAACATTCTTGGGAGTACGCGCCGATGTCGGACGCGCATGACACCGTTTTCACGATTGGCGAACTGGCGGCGTACCTGAAGATATCGAAGTCCACGCTCTACAAGCTGGCCCAGGAGGGCAATCTGCCCGGTGTGAAGGTGGGTCGGCACTGGCGTTTCCGCAAGGAGACAGTAGACCGGTGGTTAGACGCAGCGCATTTGGGGGATAGGTAGGATGGTTGCGTCGGTGCACCATGATATGCTCATGCGGGAGGCGGAATCCAGGTGACCACGATCTTGGAAGACGTCGTCGTCCAGAAGCTCGAAGAAGCGAGCGGCTTGTACCACCGCCTCGTCCTCTTGGTGGGACCGGCGGCAACCGGCAAGACCGCTGCACTCCGAGCCGTATCTCTGCGGACCGGCGCTCCGCTGGTCAACTTGAACCTGGAGCTATCGAAGCGAATGCTTGACCTGACGGAAAGGCAACGGGCGCTGGCGGTGGCGAACCTCGTTGAAGACATCCTGGCCGAGAATGCGGAGGATATCGTGCTTCTCGACAACATCGAGATCCTCTTTGACGTGTCGCTGAAGCTGGATCCGCTTCGTCTGCTCCAAGGATCAGCGCGCAGTCGGACCCTGGTTGCCGCCTGGAACGGCGCAGTTGAGAACAATCAGCTGACATACGCTGAGCCGGGCCACCCAGAATACCGCAAGTACCTGGCGAAGGACTGTATCATCGTCCCGGTCCAAGCTCAGGGGAAAGTCTTGAAGGGGAGATGATCCATGCGATACGGCGAGCTCATCCAGTTCGATCCTATCGAAACCGTCGTGCAGCTACGCGACGCGAATCACGCTGCTGTCGCGGAACGCCTCGTGGCGACATACGTCATCTCAGGCGAAATGGCTGAGCGGCTTACGGAGATTGTCGTCCCACAGCTGCAGTTCGACAAACCAGCCGACAACAAGGGCGTCCTCGTAGTTGGAAATTACGGCACGGGTAAGTCACACCTAATGTCAGTGATCTCCGCGGTGGCCGAACACGCAAAGCTGGCGGACTCCCTCACAAATGACCGGGTCAAGGATGCGGCTCAACGTGTCGCAGGTAAGTTCAAGGTAGTGCGGACCGAGATTGGCTCGACCACGATGTCACTCCGGGACATTGTGGTCGCTGTGTTGGAAGAAAGCCTCGCCAACATGGGCATCGAGTACCAGTTCCCAGGGCCCAATGAGAGACACGAGAACAAGAGTGCCTTCGAAGAAATGATGACCGCATTCCACCATGAATACCTGGACCATGGCCTTCTCCTGGTGGTGGACGAACTCCTCGATTTCCTCCGCACGCGCAAAGACCAGGAACTTATCCTGGATCTCAATTTCCTTCGCGAAATCGGCGAGGTCTGCAAGGGCCTTCGATTCAGGTTCATCGCCGGCGTGCAGGAAGCAATATTCGACAGCCCCCGGTTCAGTTTCGTCGCCGACAGCATACGTCGCGTCAAGGATCGCTTTGAACAGATTCTCATTGCGCGCAAGGACGTGAAGTTCGTTGTCGCAGAGCGCCTGCTCAGGAAGACCGCTGAACAGCAGGCGAAGATACGAGACTATCTGACGCCCTTCAGCAAGTTCTATGGTCGTATGAATGAACAGATGGACGACTACGTCCGACTGTTTCCGGTACATCCGGACTACATCGACACCTTTGAGCGCGTGACAGCAGTGGAGAAACGCGAGGTACTGAGAACGCTGTCCCTGGCGATGAAGAGGTTGCTCGACAAAGAGGTGCCCGCGAAGCACCCGGGCCTGATCGCCTACGACGGCTATTGGACGAACCTGCGTGACAACTCATCTTTCCGGGCGATTCCGGACATCAGGGCCGTCATCGACTGCAGCCTGGTGCTGGAGTCTCGCATCCAGCAGGCATTCACCCGCCCGCAGTACAAGGACATGGCGCTCCGAGTAATTCACGGGCTCTCTGTCCACCGCCTTACGACCGGCGACATCTACGGGCCCCTGGGCGCAACCCCAGAAGAACTCCGGGACACCCTGTGCCTCTACCAACCCGGAATCGAAGAGCTCGGCGGCGACCCGGCCGACGACCTTCGCTCCCAGGTCGAAACGGTTCTTCGCGAGATCCACAGGACCGTTAGCGGACAGTTCATCTCAACCAATCCGGACAATGGCCAGTTCTACCTCGACCTGAAAAAGGCCGACGACTATGACGCGCTTATCGAAAAGCGGACGGAGAGTCTCGAGGACTCACATCTCGACCGCTATTATTACGAAGCACTTAAAGGGGTGATGGAATGTAGGGACCGGCCGACCTGCGTGACCGGCTACAAGATTTGGGAGCATGAGGTCGAGTGGCTTGAACGGAAGGCCGCGCGTCTGGGCTACCTGTTCTTGGGTGCCCCCAACGAGCGATCCACAGCCATTCCCCCGCGCGATTTCTATCTATACTTCATCCAGCCCTACGACCCGCCGCACTACAAGGACGAGAAGAAGGGCGACGAGGTCTTCTTCCGGCTTGCCGGCGCAGATGATTCGTTCCGGGGCTCGTTGAAGAACTACGCGGCGGCGTTGGATCTGGCGTCCACATCGTCCGGCCACGCGAAAGAGGCCTATGAATCGAGGGCATCGACGTTCCTGCGCGACCTCGTCAAGTGGCTGCAGGAGCATATGGCCGACGCCTTTGAGGTGACGTACCAGGGCAGGAAAAAGCCGCTCCTCGGTTGGGTGAAGGGTAAGATCCCTGGCGGCGGGCGGCAGATCAATGTGCGCGACATCGTCAACACAACCGCGTCGATCTGCCTGGCGAACCAGTTTCAGGAAGACGCTCCCGAATATCCATACTTTTCCGTTCTGATCACGGGCGCCAACCGGGGCCAGGCCGCGGAGGACGCGCTCCGTTGGGTCGCCGGCGGGGTCAAGACAAAGCAGGCGGCTGCTGTTCTGGACGCGCTGGAACTGCTGGATGGAGACCGGCTCGATCCGTACCGCTCGAAGTACGCCAAGTACATCCTGGACATTCTAGGCAAGAAAGGCCACGGCCAGGTAGTCAACCGTTCCGAACTGATTCAGGAAGAGCTCGGCGTGGAATACATGGCTCCGGACCGCCTCCGCCTGGAGCCGGAATGGGTCGTTGTTCTCCTCGCAACGCTTGTATATTCCGGCGACTTGGTCCTCTCCATCCCTGGACAGAAGTTCGACGCTACAACGCTCCCGGAGATCGCGGCGCACGCGATCGCTGACCTTGCGGAGTTCAAGCACATTGAGCGCCCCAAAGCCTGGAACGTGCCCGCCTTGAAGGCCCTGTTCGAACTGCTGGACCTTCCGCCGGGCATGGCAGAGCTTGTCACCCAGGGGAACGTTGAGCCCGTCCAGGAGCTTCAGAAGAAGGTGGCCCAATGCGTCGAGCGCGTTGTTCTTGCCCAGCAACATCTTCAGAAAGGAATCCCCTTCTGGGGGCAGCCTCTGCTCACCAATGCGGAGGCGGGAAAGTACCAGGAGCAGCTTGAAAGTGGGAAGTCGTTCCTGGAATCGCTTCAGGCCTACAACTCGCCGGGCAAGCTGAAGAACTTCAAGTACGCTACACAACAGGTGAAGTCGCAATCCAAGCGATTGAGCGCGCTCCAGGAAGTGCAATCCTTCCATGAACTGGCAAATGATCTCGGCGCAACAGCATCCTATCTCTCGGGTGCCCAGGCGGTCATCCCCGAGGATCACGACTGGGCCGCCAGCGTAAAGGACGCCCGCATAGACATCCTGGTGCAGATTTCCGACCCCAAGAAACGTGTTACGCCAGCGTTCCGCCAGCAGACTTCACAGAAGCTCTCAACGCTGAAGAAGAAGTACGTCACCGCCTATCTCTCTCTGCACACACGCGCGCGTCTGGGGGTGAATGAGGACAAGCGCAAAGCCAGGCTCATGAAGGACGAACGCCTGGAGAAGCTCAAGAAGCTTGCCACCATCGATCTGATGCCCGCCTCCCAGTTGAGTGATTTCCAGAACCGGATCGCTGCACTAACGCCGTGTTACCAATTGACCGAGCAGGACATGGACGGATCGCCCATTTGCCCGCACTGTTCCTACAAACCGAGCGTTGAACAACCACACGCACCGGCGGCAAAACTCCTGGCCAAACACGAGGACGAACTCAGCCAACTACTCACCAACTGGACGCAGACCTTGTTGGGCAACCTGGAGGATCCCACGACGCAGGAGAACCTTGGTCTCCTTCAGCCGAAGGCAAGGAAACTGGTCGACGCGTTCCTGAAGAGTCGTGAACTGCCGGACAAGCTCAGCCATGATTTCATCCATGCCGTCCGGGAAGTGCTCTCTGGTTTGGTGAAGATCGAGATCAGCACAGAAAAACTGCGCGACACGCTGCTTGCCGGTGGTTCTCCGGCCACGCCCAAGGAACTCATGAGACGATTCGAGGAGTACCTCGGCGAATTGGCAAAAGGCAAGGATGCGAGCAAGATCAGGATTGTACTCAAGTAAACTTGATTCGCCATGAACACGGTGACGCTTTTTCTGGACACGAACACGTTTCTTCATTACCAGTTCGCAGACCAGATTGACTGGCCGGCACTTCTGGACTGTGATGGCGTAACCCTGCGTGTGGCGCAGATCGTCATACGGGAACTGAATGATGCAAAGGACGCCCATGGTTCGCCCCGAATCCGAAAGAGGGCTGCTTCAGTTCTGCGGAGGCTTGGCAGGATTGCGGAGGCAGGACCGGAAACGCCCATCCGTAACGGAGTAACTGTGTGCTTTGAGGTGAGCGAACCACAACTTGACTTCACGGAGCATCAGCTTTCTACTCGCTCTCAGGATGACATTCTCGTCGCGTGTATCATAGCCTTTAGGGACAGGCATTCCGACATGCCCGTGAGACTTGTGACGTCGGATCTCGGTCTGAAACTGAAAGCCCGTTCACGTCAGATCGAGGTCCTGACGCTACCCGACGAGCTCAAGTTGCCCGAAGAGCCAGATCCGAATGAGATAAGGATCAAGAAACTCGAAGCCAAGGTGCGCGAGCTGTCCGCTGCGCTGCCTGAACTTCGAATCGCTTTTGATGATGGTTCCGACCACAAGCGATTCCGTGTGTTTAAGGTTCAGGAGCTGTCACCCGGAATCATTGATCCATGTCTTGCACAGGTCCGCGACCATTATCCGAAGTTGTCTACATCCACAGGCCTTTCCGCCGCGCCTGGAAGCGGTCCGGACCTAGTCTATGGACAACTCGCCGAGAAGCCTAGAGCTTTCACTGCTCCATTCAAACGACTTGCGCCTGAGGATATTTCCAGGTACAACGACCAGTTGGAATCCTTCTACCACGAATACACCGAATTCCTACCGCAACTGTGGGAGTATCAGGCAACATGCGCACGGCAGGTCGAAATCGAACTTCGTCTTTGTAATGCCGGTACAGCACCCGCAGATGACATTGACGTGGCACTCCATTTCCCGGACGGCTTTTCCGTGCGTGACAGTGACAAGCGAGGCGGCCCGCCGATACCGCCCGAACCACCGGGTATTCCGGTGCCTTGGATATTGAAACACCTTGGCATGGGCAATTGGCGCATGCTGCAACGTCACATCAACCCGATGGCGCATTTTCGGATGCCCGATATCGGTCCCCTAGGGAACGTCTCTGGGCCTGACATTCGTAAGTCTGGCTCTTATGATGTTGGTTTCCAGGTCCGGCGACTGAAGCATGGCTTCTCTGAACCAATGGCCCCCCTGCTGCTCACATTCGATTCATTCGATTCGGCACAGTCGTTCCAGATTGACTATCGAATAAATGCTGCCAATATGCCCCGGGAATCAGAAGGCCAGCTGCACGTGATCATCGACAAAGTGGAAGAACCCTTGGCATTCAGACTACCACCCTTGAAAGAGAAGGAAGATGGCGCAGAAGAAGGCGAGCAAGAGAACGAGTAGGAAGAGCCGGGGGCCGCTGAGGCGGAGCACGAAGGAACTTGCCGGCCAGCAGAAGTTCGCCGAGAAGTCGGTCGAGGAAGAGCTGGAGGAGCAGCGGAAGAAACCGGTCGAATGCCTTGGCATGAAGTTCGAGAATGATGACGCGCGGCGGGAATACTTCCTGGGCAAGTTGAAGGAAGGACTCGAGGAGCTCCACGAGAAGCTTAGTGTTCCGGTTACGACTGTGGACGATGCTGTTGCGACCATGAAGTCGGTCGAGCATTGGCCCATGGCGCCGGCCCGCGCTGATGGTACGTTGGATGAGGAACGGTTGCGCAAACTCGCCGAACGGATGCGGCAGGACCGCTCCGACAAGGACCTTCTTCAGCGCTGGAAGGATGAAGTCGGCTTCCCGCATGGAGAGATCAAGGATATCCTGAACCTCTCCGACCCGCCATACTACACCGCCTGCCCCAACCCATTCATCGCGGACTTTATCAAGCAGCATGGTAAACCGTATGATCCGAATGTTCCATACAATCGCAAGCCTTTTGCCGTTGACGTAAGCGAAGGGAAAACGGATCCGCTTTACAAAGCCCATTCTTACCATACCAAGGTACCACATTTGGCTATTGTGCCCTCGATCTTGCATTACACCGAGCCAGGCGACTTAGTCCTTGACGGCTTTGCAGGATCGGGCATGACGGGAGTGGCGGCCCAGTGGTGTGGGTGTGCGCTCAAAGACTACCGGAAAGAAATTGAGGAAAGGTTTAGGACAGATGGCCTCAGCAAACCGGCCTGGGGTACACGCCGCGTAATTCTGAATGATTTAGCACCAGCAGCCACGTTCATTGCGGCGAACTACAACCTCCCCTTCGATGTGCGCGCTTTCGCCAAAGCCGGCAGGCAGCTACTTGCTGAGGTCGATAAAGAGCTTGGCTGGATGTACGAGACCCTGCACACTGACGGCAAGACCAAGGGCAGGATTAAATACACCGTTTGGAGTGAAGTCTTCACTTGCCCAGAGTGCTCGGGCGGAGTTATATTCCTTGACGAAGCCCTTGACCCAGAAACACAGCGCGTCCGAGAGTGCTTCCCGTGCCCGCATTGTGGTGTCGAACTGACAAAAAAGCGCTTGGATCGATGCTACGAAACGAAGCGTGATCCCTTGTTGGACGCCACAATACATGCTCCCAAGCGAAAACCGGTAATCATTAGCTACGAGGTGGGCAAGCAACGATACGAGAAGAAACCAGATGAGTTCGATCTGAAAACTCTCGACAGAATCGAGCGGCTGGACTTCCCCGAGAACTTTCCAACAGACAGGATGATGCATGTGCCAGAGGACATCGAACGTTGGGGAGACAAGTGGCGAGCCGGTACTGCGGCCTTCAGACATGTGCATCATGTCTTCTTGCCACGCGCCGCGCATTGCCTGACTGCGTTGTGGCGGAAGGCGAGCAGCTATCAGGATACTCGTATTCGCAACATGCTCTTGTTTTTCGTTGAGCAGGCAATCTGGGGTATGTCAGTGCTCAACCGATACGGCCCGCTCCATTTCTCCCAAGTGAACCGTTATTTGGCTGGCGTGTATTATATTGCTTCTCAAGTAGCCGAACCATCGCCCCGCTATAACCTTGAAGGAAAACTCAAGCGTCTGGCAAAAGCGTTTGCTGGGCGTTACGCCCACGGCGGAGCGTCGATAACGACTACAGGTACGACGGACCGTCTCAACATGGCAGACGCAAGTGTTGACTACGTCTTCACCGATCCGCCGTTCGGTGACAACCTCGCGTATGCAGAACTGAATTTCCTGGTTGAAGCATTTCACCGTGTGTTCTCAAACAGTAGGCGTGAGGCGATAGTCAGTCAATTCCAACAGAAAGGCCTTCCGGAATACCAACGACTTATGCAAGACTGCTTTGCGGAATACTGCCGTGTGTTGAAACCGGGCCGCTGGATGACTGTTGTCTTCCACAATTCACGCAACAGCGTTTGGAATTCGATCCAAGAGGCATTACAGGTGGCAGGTTTCGTTGTCGCTGACGTACGGGTTCTCGACAAGCAGCAGGGATCGTTCAACCAGGCTATTGCAGTAGGTTCGGTGAAGCAAGACTTAGTCATTTCCGCCTATAAGCCCAACTATGGCCTCGAAAAACGTTTCAGTCTGGAGGCCGGAACCGAAGAAGGCGTTTGGGATTTCATGCGAACGCATATGAAGCAGCTTCCAGTCTTTGTCATAAAGGACGGTCAGGTCGAGGTTGTCGCTGAACGGCAGAACTTCTTGCTCTTCGACCGTATGGTCGCTTTCCACGTCCAACGCGGAGTGACTGTGCCCCTCTCTGCGGCGGAGTTCTATGCCGGACTCGCGCAGCGATTCCCGGAGCGCGACGGCATGTATTTCCTGCCGGAACAGGCAGCTGAGTACGACAAGAAGCGCATGCAGGTGAAGGATGTCGTGCAACTCCAGTTATTCGTCACAGATGAGGCCTCAGCGATTCAGTGGCTCCGCCAGCAACTCAAGGAAAAGCCTCAGACCTTCCAGGAGATCCACCCGCAGTTCATGCGGGAGATCGCCGGGTGGGAGAAACATGAGAAACCTTTGGAATTGCTGGATCTGCTCAAGGAGAACTTCCTCTGCTGGGACGGCAAGGGCGATTTGCCGCCGCAGATTCACAGCTATCTATCGTCCAACTTCCACGAGCTTCGGAATCTGGAGAAGGACGATCCGAAGCTCAAGGCCAAGGCGAAGGACCGGTGGTACGTCTGTGATCCGAATAAGGCCGCGGACTTGGAGAAGATGCGCGAACGCGCGTTGATGCGGGAGTTCTGGGAATACCTGCCAGCTGGCTACCAACCGGCCAAGCCCGAGTCGCAAGAGGGCTACATCCCCGGCCTGGAGCCGAAGCCATCGCCAATTCCAAGGGGAAAGCGGATCAAAGTCATTCGTCTGGAGGCCGTCCGCGCCGGGTTCAAATACTGCTGGCAGAACCGCGACTACCGCACCATCATCGCCGTCGCCCAGCGCATCCCCGAAGACGTCCTCCAGGAAGACCCCAAACTCCTCATGTATTATGACCACGCAGTAACAAGGACAGGATCGGGCCAATGATAACTAAATGGAAGCTGTTCAATTTTAAATCCGTGCGGAAAGAGACCGAACTCCAACTCGGTCCATTGACCGTTATTGCAGGCGCTAACAGCAGTGGCAAGAGCACATGGATCCAGTCAATGCTGCTGATAAGCCAAACCTTGGCGCACAAGATAAGCTCCAGGTCGGTAGTGTTGAACGGAGTCTTGACCAGACTTGGTCAGTTCGACGACCTACGCTCCTTCGAGAGCGAAGCTGACCAGATTGTTATTGGCTGGGAGTGTGCGCCCATGACAACAGGCGCAGCAACCCGCAGGTTACGTTTGCGGGGGGGGCCGATGGTCTATGGACCAGCTAGAGGTCGCATTAGAAGAATAGTCTGTGAGCTTGCCTTCGATGCTAAGGAAAGCGGCCCAGAACGACAGCTGGCACAGCTCCAGCCCCGGCTTTTTGCCTTTCGCATGGGTTCGACATTCGCTGAAGAAGATGGCGGCGAAATCAGGGCGGAGGTGACCATTCGCCAAAGCGATGCCGCGGAGAGAGAGGGCGGAGGAGTCTCGGAGGATGTCGATGCGCGCTCACTCAGATTCGATGTTGCGCTCGACATGAACTCGACGAAAAACCTTCTGCGACGTTTCGCCCGCGCGAATCCCATAGGATGCACACAGTACCATTTTCTGCCCGAAATCTTGGTGATCCGATACAGCGTGACAGAACAAGAAGTTCGGGAAACAGTTGACGCTATTTGTGAGCGGTTGAGTCCTTACAGAAGAGTTCGATATAGACGCAGAAGCATGCCCTTTGTCCCAGCTGAGGTGTTGGAAGTTCTGAAAGAGCACGTACCCAGCTTGACAGAGGCCCTCGAAGGTGTTTCTTCACAAAGGAGTCTCTTTGAGGAGGATCAGGGAATAGCTCTGACAGACCTTGTGCACGTGATTCGCCGCCTTCCGGCTCGCATCAGGAACGACTTGCGCAGAGCCGATGAAGAAGGAACGCTCAGCAGCGAGATTCGACGGACCTTCATAGCCAGTAAGGGGGATAACTACGCCGTTGTCGAGACTCGATTCCCTTGGACGATCATTGAGCCTACGCAGTATCTGCAGAGCTTCTTCTCGCACAACATCAAGTACCTCGGGCCCCTCCGAGAGGAACCCCGGCCGCTGTATCCCTTGGTGCCTGGCGC
>SDBU01003974.1_pt1 | contig 18465 bp, 18 predicted proteins | sample 2277071 | NCBI WGS metagenome assembly SDBU01 (sample SAMN10397929, study PRJNA504765) | marine sediment metagenome | isolation source: marine sediment core GS08_GC12, 126 cmbsf | place: Arctic Ocean: Gakkel Ridge, Loki's castle | collected 2008 | reverse complement strand
TTTTAAAATCCAGGTTTCTATTTATTTTTCAAATACGTTAAGTAAATCTCTTAAATTTAAATCTTTAAAAATGTTTTTCATAACTGCTTTTCCTAAGGGTGTGACTTTTACTATACCTAACTCATCAAACTTTCTTAGATAATCATTTTGTATTAAAAATTGGATATCTGTGTCCCAACTCCCTTTGAAAATTTCTTTTAAATCATTTATTTTTATATTTTCATCAATTTCTTTACTTAAAGCAAGAATAAGAGCTAAAATACCATATTGGGATGGTGTAATATTATCATCTTTGCCTTCTGACGTTAAAACATAATAGATTTGATCTTGAAAGTGTGTTTTTATAAGTTCAAAACCGACTTTATTTAAAAGTTCATAAGCATCGTTAAAAACTGTATCGAAATCTAAATCTAGAGGGCGATCGTAAAGATTTTTCAAGTCAGCTTCTCGAATCATTTTTTGTGGGGTTGTTAAAATGAGTTTTGATATCCTTTTTACAAATTCTTCATGGTTATCTTTCATTCTTATTATATCCTTTATCTTAAATAGTTATAACATTTAAATTATTTATTTGTCCTTTCATTACTAAATTAGATAATATAAAAATCAGATTGAAACCTCTAAGATCATCTTCTCTCTCGAATATAGGAATGATTTTTTTTAAAGTTCGAAAAATCGAGCCACGTTTATTATATATTGTAGGTAATAATAAATTTGAAAATTTTATATTTTTAAAATTGAACAATACATTTACTGAAATATAAAAGATAATCACAAAAAAGACTTTTTCAGGTGTAGTTAATTCATTAAAGGAGAGAATTGTCTTTTTCCTTATTTGAAAAAATTTAAGTTGAAATGCAATATTATTATTGTCTTGACTGATTATAGTCTCAATTTCTAATTTTAAGTAGATTTGTAATAGGAAATTATTTAATAGCCTCTCCAGATTTTTGATTAAATTCTCAATTTTGTTAAAATTCAAAATGGATTCAATTATTTCGGTTTTTTTTAATATACTACTAATTTCTTGATTACCACTAACTTTAATTTGTAGAGATTTGAGTTCTTCTTTAACTTTTAATAACTCACTGGGTTGATTGATATTGAGGAACTCATTTGATTTTTGAATCGAATTCATATTATTTTCAATTTTTTGAATTAGTTTGTTAATTTCTTCAGTTGACATAAAGAGATCTGATGAACTATATTTATCTAAATTATAATTTAATCTTTTTCCTAATTCCTTTTTTATTTTTTTTTGTTTATCTTTATCGTTGTTCAATTTATTTAGTAGATCTTGGTAATCTAATTCTAAAATCTCAAATCCAGTAATAAATTTCTCTAATTCTAAACAGACAATGTTTTGTCTTTCTAAGGCTTTTTTGATTTCATATTGATAATTTCCTCCTTGTTTTTTTAACTCTTGAAACCTTTTCGAAAAAGATATTTTATTATTATTTTTCTTCTCATTTTTTATTGGATACTCATCCATTTCTTTAGTGATATTTTCAATCTGTAGAACAATCTCTCTTTTATACCCTTCAAAATTCTTGATTTTCGTATTATAACTATCGATGGTTTTTTTAAAATCGTCTATCCTATTTTTTTCTTTAAAATAATCCTCTTCAAGATACTTTAAATTTTGTTTGTTTAAGATAATGGAATTATTTAATTGTTTTAACTTCTCAAATATCTCCGATGATTCACTTACTAAATCTGTTTTGTTTAGGATTTCTTGTTGTTTTAATAAGTTTTCTTTTTCTTTTATGAAGGAATTATATTGTAAGGTAGAAATAAATGATTTATTTAGCTGATTATAGAGATCGATAACATCACTATTATATTTTGAAAATGAACGAAAACTATTTAATATTTCTCCCATTTTTAACGATTTATCAATATGTTTGTCTTGCTTTTTAAATATCTCAACAAAATTTACGATAGATATAACATTAAAATCCTTTATTATATTAAATAAATCCAGTTCTTGAATTTGGTTTGAAATTTCATTATTAAATTTTCCTTGGATAAGAGTAAATCGATTTTTTATCTCAAATTCTTTTTTGTTAATTTCTAGTTTAAAAATTATTTAAAATCACACCTTCTTTTTATTCTTAAATTTCTTCAAGTGTTCTTGATATTTTTCCTCTCTTTTTTTCCTTAACTCTCTTATTAAAGTAACTGGATCTTGCTGATCATCTCTTTGAATTAAGTATTTCTCTTTAAAATCACTTTTTAATTTGGATTTGAATTCTTCAATTTTTTCCGTAATATCTTTAGTTACTTCTATTTTAATATCTGGATTTTCTTCAAGAGTTTCTAAACTTTTCCTCTTTTCTCTGCGCCGTCTTCTTTGAATCTGTTCTTTAGAATATTTAAAATATTCCTGATATTTATCTAATTTAGGACTAGGTCCTTTATCCAATAATTGTTTTGAATTTTCTTTCTCTTCTTTTTTTTTTTTTATTTTCTCAGCTAATTTTAATTTTTCAATTTCAAGAAATTTCGCAGATTTATGTAAAATTGAAAGAAATAATGAATTGTGTTTTAGAGATTTGAATAATGACATCCATTGATTAGAATTTAAAGCGAAAACAAAAGAAATTTTTTCGATAGCTTTACTTATAACTTTTTCTTTAATAAGAGATAAACCAATTTCATATACTATATCAGACTGGTTTAATTCCGAGCTCTTTAAATCCTCTTTAAAGGAATGTTTATATTTGCTGATTAAGTGGTCTTGAAAAATAAGGGAATTTTTTGTGTTTAATATTGTTTTTTCTACTAAATCTCTATATATATTTGTTAAACCTATATTAATATCTTGAATTTCATTAATTTTTTCTTCCGTGAAATATTGACTATATCTATTTTTGTTTTCATCAAAAAGTTCAAATTTTTCTTTCAAATTAGTTAGCTTTCCTTGTAATTCTCCAATCGGACTTGTAATTTCTCTAATTTTTTCAAGATTAAATAATTGGTATTTTACCATATGAGGTTAACTACTTATTTTTAATATGACTAGTCTTTATTCATATAAATTAAAATTTATAATTATATCTTTCTTTTCTAAGCCCCCCATGTAATATGATGCAATTATTCTGTTTAACCTAAGAATTTAATTTCAACAGATTTAAAGATTTAAAGGTTTTTAAATTTAAACCATTTAAATTGAAAAAAAAAAATGGAATCATTTAGTTAAATTTTCTCAATAAGATCAATGTCTTCAGGAAATTTTATGATTAAACTCGACAAATGTTCGTTACAGTAAATTTCAGTATGTGAATGTTCTTTGCATGGTGATAAAATAGTAACTTTGAAGAGGTTTACATAAGATCCACAATTTTCACATTTAGAATTACTCTTATTATCATTCATAATAAGTTCAACATATCTCTAACTCAATTAATTTGTAATTGAATAATAAATTTATATCCTAATGGGGTAATATTTATTCGATTCTTAATTATCTCAATTCCCAGCATAAAGTTCTGTAATTAGTAATTTGAGACAATTTTATTATTTTTCATCAATTCTAGAGTAGATTTAACCAAATTGTATATCCCATTTACAACTTTTGATTTAAAAGGGTTTTTAATAATCCAATCTCTTATTATTCTAGCCTGTGATTCACTGATATCTTTAATTCTTAAAATTATCTACTTCTACATAAATTTTACCAAGTTTTGTTAATTGAATTCGTTTTTGGTTATCTTTTTTAATTCAATTAAAGAACTTCCTAAAAGGATATTATATTCCATTTATGTAACATTTTATTGATCAGAAAAAAGGTGTACCACAAAATTGACAGGTTTTTTAGAAAAAAAATCGAGTTTTTGTATTACTTCTTCATAAAAATCTCTCGGATTATTAATATTTTTGTCACTTTCCATACCAATTACCTCCGCATTCGAGTTTTTCTTTTATTATTTGAACTTTGGATGTATATATCTCTTGAATTTCAACTTTTCCTATATAGATAACATCAAACATGATATTAAAAGTAATTTTTATAAGAAAATAATAGGTAATATTTTTCTTTTTTGTAGATATGCTTACGATTTAGTGCTACTGTTAATTAAAAATAATTGTATGTAAAAATTCATTTAATCGATTAAATCTCAACTTGGTCTATTTTAGGATTATTTGTAGGTTTTGTCATAACAATGAACATATCCTCTGCTTGAGCGATTTTCTTTAGATAATTTATAAATTTCTCCCCGTTTTCTGGATCAAAATCTAAAAGAATATCATCACCTACAAAGAATGGAATTTCATTAAGATAAGTTTGCTTACATGAAATTTGAAGAATTCCACCTATTATTCCTTTCTCAGCACCACCAAGAGAACCAGGAACTTGAATCTTTCCTCCCTTTTTGATTACGACTAGATTATAGTTGTCTAAATTTATTTGAACATCCTCAAAATTTTCTAATTTCAATTCTGTTATTACATTCTTTATTGATGAATTAAATTTCTTCCCTGCACCTAATTTTTGCTCATCAATTTTTCCCGTTAGATAGGTATCAATCTTCTTTAATTCATTAGCTAACTTGTTCATAACAACACCCGCTTTTTCAACAGGAATTTTTATTCCAAAAACATATGTCTCTGATTGCTCTTTTATAAGTTCTCGATTTGTTTGAATATCAACTTTAATTTGCTCTAATTGTTCTACGAGGTTTTTTTCTTTTTCTAATAAAAATTTTAATTCTTCATATTCACTAGCAACCTTATCTATCTCTTTTACTATTTTAACTAACTCATCATTTACGTTTTTAATAATATGAGCAAGATCTTCAGGATCCTGAAGTATGGAAATTAATTCAGTTTTCTTTTGTTTAATTTGATTTTCAAGACTATTTTTTAATTGTATCTTCTGTTTTACTACATTGAAATCTTGATTTCTTGTTTTCTTTAATTGACGAATTTTTTTTGTTTCTTCAATTTTGTTTTCTAATGTTTCATTATCATATTCAATTTTACCCTTTTTAGTCATAATCTCATCAATTTCAACATTATATTCACTAACCTTTCTCTTAACACTCCTTGGTGTAATTTTTGCATTGCTTTCACACAAAGGACACACACTAACCGATTCCATTCTCGATTGATAGAATGTGTTATTTAATTCCTTAAAAACTTTTAATTGTCCTAACCTCTCGCTAAGTGGTGGAAGTTCTTTTTGATTTTTAATAATTTTATCTTGAAGTTCTTGAATGTTATATTTTTTCAATTTTAATATTTTTTCATCAATATCTTGAATATTTTTCTGTTTTTTCCCAATCTCTGACTCAAAGGTTTTTAAATTTGATTCAATATTCTCTAATTCAATTTGGATGTTATCCAATTTATCATTAGCTGATTTGAGTTGTTTTTTAGCTTTTGTTATTTCTCGTAATTTTTCTTTTTTTTGTGTATTTAATTTCCGATATTCTGGAACCCTTGCTATATCAAGGTTTTTTTTATCTTCAATCACATCTTTTAGCTCGTTTTCTAGATTTGTCTTCATTTTAGTTTTTTTCTCGATATCCTCAACATAAATTCCAATCTTTTTATTTAAATCTTCCATGATCGCAAAATTGGAATCATTTAGCCTGATATAAGAATCAATACTATCTTTTAATATTTGATATTTTCCAGCATAGGACATTTCTTCTACTATCCAGCTAAAATTATAATTACCAGAGGTAAGATATTCTTGTATTTTTGAATTTTTCACTAGCATACATGCGTATAAGAAATTTTCATTCCCCATTTTCTCATCTTTAACATTAATCTTTCCATTTTTTTGAATGGTCGCTTCAAAAGATTTTTCAGCAAAATTGATTGTGATTTTAGCATAATCTTCCTCATAATTCACTAATGGTGCGTTTTGATCTTCTCTTGGTAAAATTCCAAATTTATTTGCTTCAGTTATCAAATTGCTGGAGTTTATAGGACTTGAAATTGCAGCAGCTATTGCCTTAATAATTGTTGTTTTGCCTAATGAATTTTTACCTTTGAATAATGTTACAATACCACTATTTATTTCAAATCTCCTTACTCCTCGATATTGTCCTATATTTTCAAATATTATTTCAGCTTTCATTTTATCCACTCTTTAATATGATTTTTTATTATTGGGTAGAGTTTATCTTCAAATTCTTTCTTAATTACTCCCTTTTTGATTTCATTTTCAATTTCTTCTATTACCAAATCGGAAAGAGAGTATTCTCCTTGATTTTTACTCATATATAACCATCCTTTAAAATTTTATATTTATCATAATTAATTCTCAAATCCCTCAAATTCACTTAATGCAGCACCGATGAGTATTAAGGTATTATTAGCTTTGTAAAGCACAGATTTTTCATGATTTTTTTTTTTTTTTAACATCTCTATGAAAACAGTTCTAAAATCTTCCAAAAATGTTATTGGTCCCATATATTGATAAATTAATATAACACCTACAGCTCTATTAGAGATCTTGTGTTCTCCATCCTCTTTAGTGTAAAGAACAATTGGTCTCTTTATGATTGAAAAATCAATTGGAAAAGCATAATTTTCTTCTTCTAGATAACGTATATGTTTAACTTTATTAATATATGCTTGGTTTATACTATTTGGTAATCCAGATTTCCCTATTTGCTCATTTGGGTCTTTTCCTCTTTCTCTTCTTTTAATCCCTAATAAATACCTTCTAAAATCATTTGGATCTGCGTTTTCGTGTGAAAATTCAAAATGAACAATGAAATAATTATGGTTTATAATATCAATTAAGTATTTTATTTCACCAGAAAAGATAATTTTGTATGTTAAAAAGCTAGATAGAATGTTTTTCGAATCTTTTATTAAAACATTGAATTTTTCTCTTACTAATTTTACAAATTCCTTGGTTAAAGTGATCGGGCCCATATATTTATAAAGTAAAATTAGACCTGGAGATTTATTAAGATATTTCACTTTTTCATTCTCAGTAGATTTACCAACAGTATGAACCTGAACAACACGTTTTATTTCTGAAAAATCAATAGGGTAAAAAAATTTAATATTTTCGTCTAATTCTTTATTGTGCTTGATTCTTGCTATATCAACGAAACTTTCGTTTATTATCTTAGGGATATTATCGAACTTGATATTCAATTTTTTTTTCTTAATTTTAGCATTTTCCTTGCTAATATTAAAAAATTCAGAATCTCCCATTAATGAAGTATAATAAGACTCAAGATTGTATTTCTTTGTTTCTTTATATTGGAGAACGATAACCATGTAATTTTCATTAATAATTTCCACTACATTAACATCTCTTAAAATTTAAGTTTCATATTCTGGTTCTAAATCACTTATTATGATGGATGGGACAACTTTTTACTTCTTCAAGACATTAATTAATAAGTTGAGGTTCTCCTCTACATTATTACATTTCACATCAACTAAAGTAAATCCCTGTTTTTTTCTTATAGTAATAAAAAGATCATTTGTTGAAAAAGTAAAAATATTATTTATTTCCGAGTATCTTGGCTGCTCTTTAAGGGTGTTGATAAAAAAATTTGATAATTTTGCTTTAACTTCATGTAATTTAATTCGTGTTTTAATCAAACCATCAGATTCAAGTAGATTTTTTTCAAGAGAAGCATGCTCACCTTCCATATCTCTTACAGTAAATTTATTTCTTATTGGAGCATAGTTTCGAGATATACAAGCCGCTCTCATTTTATCTGTTTTTAGACAATTTAAACAATAAGAACATCTTGAAAAATCAATCTTCATCTGATTATTCCTAATTTTTATTGCTGAATTTGGACACAAAGATTTACATGCTCCACATCCCACACAATTAGCTTGTTTCTCAGCATAAATTAAAATCTTATTAATATCTAAAAAGCTTGATTCCAAATTTATTTTATAGTTTTCTTTATCAATAGTTGCTGAATTTGAGTTTTTTTTTAGTAATTCAATATTATTTAGAATTTTTAAAAAAACCATTTTATCAAAGCATGTTATTTTGTATTTAGTTTCTTTATGGTTTTTAGAGAACTCAACATTTCCTTTCTTAATATTTCTAATAGGTAAGGCATTTGTAAGCCAACCAAAATTATTGACATAATCATTTAATTCTCTCACTCCAACTTTCCCAAATTTTTTCACATTTTCAGTAAGTGAGGTTATAAGTGATTCATATAAATAGGGAAAATTATCCTTAAGTCTTTTAAAATCACCTTTATTTTGAAAAGGACAAAGCCAACAACCCAATCTATCATAGCCAATGTCATAAAGTGGATGATAGGGGAGTTCATAATGTTTAATATAATTCCATATATCTTCTTTAGTCCATTCTAAAATAGGATTGATTTGAACCACAGGTATCAGAGGATTTTTGCTAATTTTATCATATTTCTTTCTTTTTACAGATTCTCTGGACCTAATCCCCGTTATCAAATATTTTATCTTGTTTTTTAGAACATAATGCGTGAGAGGACCAAATTTATACACTTCACAGCACCATCGTAACCGCCGGGAAGGATATCCGATATCTTTTACCAAATCCATAAAAGATCTTTCCGGAGTTGCTCTGTCTACCTTAATATCATAATGTTTCTCCAATTTATCAATGTATTCTAAAGTACCGGGATAAGTTAATGTGGTGTTACCGAAAATGAATTTTTTAATACCAGCTTTCATCGATAAATCCAGAGCGACTAAACTATCTTTTCCTCCTGAGATACTCACAGCTGTATTTTTTAAATAATCTCTTATAAAATCTTTTGCATCTAGTTCTTTATAAAATAATTCCTCAGGAAGTAATTCCATTATATAAAGATAGAGATTTAATTCTTTATATAATTTATTACCCTGTTAATCTAATAAATTTTTTCCTAATTTTAAGGAAATTTTATCCCCTATCTGAATACCATTTGTTGCTGAATATCTAAGAATGAAATTTCTTGAAGAACCTGTAATAAGGTCTCCAGTAATCGTATCTTTCTTAAGAGTTATACCGATTAAATCATTATTCTCTCTATTACTTTGAAACCAATTTCTTTTATTTCAAAATCTTCCATCATGAATAAAATTAGGTTTTTAAACATATTAATTTTAAGAACCAGGAACTAGAGCCTCAAAATTTGAAGAAATTCAAATTTCGGATTTTATTAAATCTTCATCAGTGACCCTAGTAAGTATAATAAACCAATCTTTTGTTTTAGCAATATTTTTCAGATATTTTACAAAAATTTTTCTACGAGAGTCGTCCATTTTTAAAATTATATCATCCCCGACAATAAAAGGTATGTCTGGATTGTATGTTTCTTTAGCAGATATCTGTAATAATGATGAGACTATTACTTTTTCTCCTCCACTAAGTGAATTTAAAGGTTGAGTAGTATTGTCTTTTCTTATAATTATCAAATTGTAATCCTCCAAATCTAATAAAATTTCTTTAAATTCAGAGAAATTGAGTTCTGTTATAATTTTCTGAATGTTATTATTAAATTTAATAGCAGCTCCTTCACGTTGTTCTTTAATATTCGAAACAAGATATTCGTTAATACCACTGAATATTTCTTCAAAATCCTTAAGAATTTTCTTCGCTTTTGAAATTTCTATATCGTAATTAAATAATTCTATGCTCTCTCCTTGCTCTGTTTCAACTTCTAAATCTGAGATTTCCTTTTCAACACCTCCAAGCTTTTTCGTAAGAAAATTTTTCTTATCGAGTTTTGGCCTTATTAATTTATGTTTTTCAAGTTGATCTTCAATCTGTTTTAATTCTTTTTCTTTATGTTGAATAATTTTTATCCGTGATTCAAAAATCCCTTCAAATTTTGGAATATTTAATTTGATTCTTTTTATTTTTTCATCCAATGTATTTTTTTCCTTTTGCAACTTTATTGTTTGTTCATTATATTCCTGAATTTGTTTCTCAAGATTAGGAATCTCATTTTTTTTTTTTTTAATTTCTTGTTTTTTCAATATTTCTTCATTATTATTTGCAATTTCTCTTTCATTAGCACTGATCTTTTCTTGAAGAGGCTTTATTTTCTTTTTGATATCTTCTAATTCCCTTTCAACCTCCTCTCTACTTATATTACTTTTACCACAAGTCCAACATAAAATTTCATTTTTCTGAGTTTTTTTTAATTCTTTATATACAATATCGAGTCTTTTCTGATCCCTATTAAATCCACCTATATTTTGTAATTCCTCCTTTTCAGATTTATATAAATTTTCATTATCAACTCGTAATTTTTCTATATGGTCATTAAGAGATTTAACATTAATTTTTAAAAGGACTTTTTTCTCATCAACTAATTCTCCCATTTTACGACTATTATTTTCAATTATATCATTATTCTTATCTAAATAACTTTCAAAATTGGATAATTTATTCCTTAGTTCCTTTAAATCCTTCTTATTCTCTCTCAGCTTATTATTAGAAATTTTAAGATCTTCTACTATTTGCATTCTATGTTGCTTTAGTTGAGGATTTACTTTAATAGCATCGATTTGTTCTTCTATTTTTTCGATTTCATTATTAATTTCATTGATTTCCTTCTTTCTTTCATTTAGAATCACATTCCTCTTTTTCTTCTCAGTCTGTTTTTTCTCAATTTCTTCTTTTTTAATCTTTAATACCTCTATGTAAGAATTAGTAATTTCCTGAACACTTTCATAATTTTTTGCTAACGACATTTCAGTTACTATCCAAGAAAAATCTGAAATCCCTTCATCGATGCTGTTATGTATCTTTGAATTTTCTGTGAGCATACTACAATAGAGAAATTTTTGATTTCCGGGAGTATTTATTTCTACTTTACCATTCCTATTTAATTCGACGATTTTTATTACTTCATCGTAATGTAGCTCAATAGAAGCCGAATTTTCATTCGAGTTTAATAATGGAGAGATTTTAGCATTGTCTGCTTTAGCTATACCAAAACTTATGGCATCCTTTATTATTTCCTCAGATGTAATTGGAAGAGAAAGCGCCAAGGCACAGGATTTAAGAATTCTACTTTTTCCAGAAGCTGTTCTTCCTCTAATTTCGGTTACAGTACCACTATTGAATTCCCATACCTCTTCCCCAGTTTTTTGACCAATATTTATTAATTTTAAAGTGGCTTTCATAACAGATTCTCTCTTAAATATTCCTCAACCATGCTCCTAAAATTTTTGATAAAGTCTGCTTGATCTAAACCTGCATGAATGGAAGATTCAATATATTCAATAAATTCATCAATAATTTTTTTATTTTGTGACATCTTTCAGATCATAACCAATTATTAATTTAATATCTGTAAAAGAACTAAAATATTTTGGCTCTTTTTTTCCCATTAATCCATTTAAATATTCATTAAATTTAATACAACAACTTTTATAATCTTTAGGAAGACCTAGATATTCATACAATATAATTGCACCAACAGCAGTATTTCTCATTCTATATTTTCTTTTACCAGGCAAATCAACCTTTATTGGTTTTTTTATTAAAGAGAAGTGAATTGGATAAAGAATTTCTCTATCATATTTGCATTCTTCTTTTACTTTTTGAGGAATTTTTGGGGAACCTTTCTCTAGGCCTAGAAAAGCCCTTCTAACATCATTTGGAATATTTCTACTACTTTTCGAGAAATACTCAAATTCTATAACAACTGAGAGATACTTTGTATCGTAATCTAACTCAAACATTTTTCTTATTAGAAAATAATTAATTTAATCTTAAAATATTTTTATTTTTTAATACCTTACTTATTTCAATTAAAATGTTAATGAACACCCCTAAATCTTTATTACCCGTCAAATAATCTGTCTTTAGATCTTCTTTTTTTTTAATAATATCAAAAATTTCCTTAATAATTAAATTTAGGTTTGGTAATTCTTGTAATAATTCATCGTAATTATTAATTTTTAGTTTTGTTCCTATAATGTCTTTATTATCGGAAATATCTGTCGCACTGAGTACTTCCTGACGTTCTACATGAATTGCGGTACCACCCACAAGTTTTAAAGAATCATAATACATATCGTAATTTAGGGATTCGACAACGGGATAAGCGCCTATTGCTTTAAATAGGGCCACTCTTGTTCCTCTCTCAATATCAGAGCCCGAATATCCCTGAGTTAATGTTAAAAGTCCATTATTTTCATTTTTATTTATCATTTCCTTTACTAAAAGGTTATCAGAAATATTTACACCTAATTTTTTTGCATTTATTTGAAAATTCTTATGCTCTTCATCTAACCTCTTAAAAATTAACTCGTCAACTTTAATTCCCGCATTTTTTATTCTATTTAAAAAAGATTTGATAATTCCTAGCCTCAATTCGATATGTGGAAATTCAAATTCAAGATGAAAAGTAAAACGACGCCAAATTGCGGAATCCAACTGTTGTTGATGGTTTGTAGCACCTAGAATAGCTAATGGAACATTTCTAATCATAATATTGTCAACAGCTTGTAAAAAAGAAATAACAGCACGTTTTATCTCTCCAACTTCATGAACATTCGATCTCTCAGAACCAATCGCATCAATTTCATCAAAAAATAGTATAAGTGGTTCCTTATTTTTTTCTACAATTTCTGCAGCAGCCTCAACTACTTTTCGAAGATTTTTAATAGTTTCACCTAACAATGAAGAGATTAATCTATTAGATTCAACAACGCACATATGGAATTCGTTTTCTTTTGAGAAGGCTCTAGCTAGCGATGTTTTTCCCGTTCCTGGAGGACCATATAAAAGCATTGTTAAATTAGGAGCTAATTTTGTATCTTTCAATTTTTTAGCGAATTGGGAATAATTTTTTAATACATTAAAAAAATCTTTCAACCTTTCTTTTTGATTTTCATTTCCTATAATATCTTCAATTTTTTCTTTTATATCCCAATAAAAATGAACCGTTCCATATTTACTTAAAATTTCTTTAATTTCCTCTGGTTTATACCTATCTTCAGAAATTTTTACTCATCTCATTTTTTGGTTTTTCAATTCAATTTTTTTAATTTATTAAATTTTTTACAAAATATTGCTTACTTCATTAATTAAATCTTTCAAGTTATCAATTTGAGAGCCGATAAAATTAAATATTTCTTTTCTATATTGAACGCTATCCCGGATCTTCATTTTATCCATTCCTAAATAATTTGGAAAACAAGCTAATTTCATTAGATTTGGTAAAATCTTTTCATTGGTTTGTAAATCTTTAAAAATCCTATAAAAAATATTATCATCTGAAAGTTTCCATTTTAAAATGCCCATATATATTAATAACGCAAAATTCATTGCGATCCAGTTTATAAGTTCTTTCGATAAGAATCCGCGTCTCAATGAAGCATTAGCTAAATAATATAAAACAAGTGTTTCATTACTAAATTGAGGATTGTATCTTATTTTACCATCCTTTTGAGTATTTTCTCTCAAGAAATTATTAGCTAATAAGATATCCACGAATGATTCTTGCGGAGCTAAAAATATCTCATCTACTATTCGTAATCCCACTCTTTCGGCAATATTTTCAACCGCTTCTTCTTCAGCATTAGCAGTTGAGTCAATGTAGGGGCCAAATACTTCATTTATTAAGAGCATAGGAATTTCATAATCAGGCTTTTCAGGAAAGGCACCATAATTAGGATCTAAATTGAAAAGAGATGTTATATTATTAATAATTTGATATATTTTTGGAGACATCCCCGGTATAATAAGATAGTCTGGGTTTTTCAATTTATCTCGATAAAAAGTATGAGGTAATAATATATGTCTCTGGCATTCATAATAGTCATTAGCTTTAGATAACAATTTTTCATAGATTATTTTTAAATTAGATCCCCTAGGAAAAACAATATCTTCAATAAATTTAACTAAACGATATAAGTAAGTATTATCCAAATTTTTTTGATCGGGATTAGTAATATGCCGTAAAACATTTAAAGCTTCAATAGATTCTTTGAGATGGTCTACAATAAAATCTTTGAGTTCAATTGTAGTAATCCTGTTCCTAAATTTAATAATAAAATCCTTTATTATCTCGTAAATGTTAGTTCTATACATAGCAGAAAATTCTGATAATGCCCTTACCATTCGTGTATTTCTATTTTCCTCTTCTTCACGTATTTTATCCAATATTTCTAAATCATGATCCAAAAATAAATCAGGTTCTAAATCAATAATGATCCTACGAGTTTCTCTCAAGATAGGTCTCATATGACTAATAAAAGTCAGATACCTTGGTAAAATATCTGTCCACTTTTCTCTCCTCCTACCAGGCCTAATTCTTTCCCTAAATTTCTTACTACTAATTATTATCTCCTCTTTTTTTTTAATTCTTATGTATTATCATCACGATCAAGACTCTCTCTTACCTCTATGAATATATTTGCTATTTCTACGAAAATTGGTATTTCAACTCTACATAAATTCCCAAGGATCCATTTATTAACATCTTTTAGAAGAAATCTTATCTGATTATGAATTTTTTTATTTATTTCGCTGTCAATTATATTATTCACCCAACGTCCCCCACCCAGCCTAAAAGCAACAATCTTTATTAGAGGTTCGAATAAAGATTCTAATATTTGTTTCATCATCCATGATTTTGGAATTATGCTCATGTTATCATTATTAAAAGATGGATTTTTTAATATGGGGTGATTTGCTCTTACAGTAAGTTTAGGCATAAAGCTTAATATGAGGATTAGGGCAAAAATAGCTGATATGCCATTTATAGTGTAGGAACCTCCTATTTTTTTTACATTTTTTCGATTAATAGCTAAATTTGCTAAAAAAAGGCTAATAAATACATTTCTATCGAAAGCTTCTGAAACATGAGCGTAAACCAAATTGTTTTTGTCATTTTTTTTATTAATACTAATATGAAGCTCTATTTCCTTCTCATCCTCCTCTAAGTCAGTTCCATTTACTTCATTATCAGTTTTATTGATGATTATATATTTTTCCTGTAAAATCGCAAGTATTTCTGGAGGAAATGTATAGAAAGTATAAACTTTTTTCTCACTTGTTCTTTTATCTTTATCAACTATAAGTTCCTTTGACACCAATCCAAATAAGTTGATAAGTTCTTGAAGCTGTTTTTTAATATAGCTTCTAGGTTTATTTGGATCTCCAAACATTGCATAAAATTGATGATCAACTATGTGAAAATCATTTCTTTTAGCAAAGGCTTCGACTATTCTATCTATTATTGGACCCTGTGCATAAGATGCAATCGCCTTAGCTTTTGAAGTTATGAACCCATTTAATAATTCATTTATGATGAAATCTTGCTCGTGAGTTCTAGATTTGAGGATTTTACTAAAAGCCTCTGCTAAATTTGATGTATTAGGGAAGAAAGTATTTTGAATCGTGTTATCTATTGCTTTTTTGAGAAGTTCTCCATCATTTCTGGGAAATTGAGTCAATAGAACGTCTAATCTATCTAATAGAGCATCTATAGCTCCAGGAATATTTTCAACATTTTTGTTTTTTAATTCTTTAATTGCTTCTTCTAATCCTTCAGAAAATTTTTCCAATAATCCCTCCCATTTAGCTTCTAGAACTGACATATGAATTAACTCTCAATTATCTTTACTTCCCATTTTAAGTCTATAGATATCTTTTTTAAAGCATTGATTAATGGTTTAATTAACTTTTTATCATAAATATTCGGGGATGAAACTCCTCTTTGTGCTTTCCAACCCATTTGGGTACCATTTCCCATTTCTCTATTACCATATTTTAATATATTACTGAGATCTCTTACCCACCAATAGAATCTTAACCATTTTTTATTTGGATTATCTTTAGAATAAATAACAGCTACTGCTTTCCATTCACCCATCAACCATTTAAGTGTAATTCCACTCACGGGTAAATAAAAATTAATCGGAAAATTTGTATGGAAGCCAAGGTCTAGATCTTCACTTGAAATATTAAAAATTGGTTGATTATATCCCTCTAAGACAACAATTTCTCCACAATGTTGACACTCGTAGTGAGATTTCATTTTTTTCATTTTTTTTTGGCACTTTGGGCAAGTTTTATTCTCAATAATTCGATATTTTATTATTTCTAAGTTTTTTTCCTTCTCTAACTCTTGTTTTGTTTTGGGTTCTTTTTTCCCGAAACTCCCACTCCAACTCCAAAATTCATCGAATGTTTCATCAATTTTTATCAATGATCTTATAAAATTATTTAAAACGTACTTATCATAAATCTTAAACATACCTGCGTGTTGATAACCTTTCCACCAAGACAGTCTTATATATTTTTCAACTTTTAAATAAGCACTATGGCATTTTAGTACCGCAAACAACCGATTTGTTGTTTTACTGAGGATAACCCCGGACTCCGCAATCTCATAAGACTTGTTAAGCGAGACATTTTTATGGAACCACTCTCCATCAATAAAATTTCCTATTAGTGATTCTTCTTTTTCCATTTCCTCTGATTCTGTACTTTTCGCCTTGATGATTTTCTTACAGTTTGGGCATTGAGAAATCCCCTCAATAAGTACTTCCATTTCAATATTGCATGCAGGACATTCCATATTGATTATTTCTTATTATTTGTTGTGATTTGAATCATTCTCTTTTCTATTTCTGTAACTGAATTCCTTGCTCCTATTAAATTTTCTCTGACTTCATCTAAGCTTTGCTGGGAAATATCACGCTCAGAATTGTATGATTGTATTTCTAATAATTGTTTAGATATTCTTTCTAATTCATCTTTATAGTTAGATAATATTTGAAAATCTGCATTTGATAGTCTCAATCTAATGGTTTTTTCTGATACTTTAAGCTTAATAAAAATTTCTGTAATTTCGAGTACTTTATTACTCATATTTTTAATTATATCTTCATTTTTTTCTAATGTTTTTTTAATTTTGCTAATAACGGGTTTATTACTCATAATAGGATTAAAAATCCTAATAAAGTTAACAGTCTTATCTTTAATTTCTTTACAGTATTGAATTACCTCGTCAATTCCTGAGTCAAGATCAATATCTTGATATTTTATATCAATTTTCTCATGGACAATATCAAAATCATCAGATGTTTTTGTTTTAATTCTATTTTCTAGATCTAATATTGCTTTTTTTGCTCCGGATGCGTTATCTCTAATCTTTATTAAAGTTTCTTGAATTGTTGCAATTTCCATTGGTACTTTTTCAAGAAATCTGAGATATTTCTGGTTTCCAGAGTAGTTAGATTTTATTTCTAATAATTCTTTATTTAACATCTCCATTTCATCTTTATAATTTGATAATATTTGAAAGTCTGAATCTGATATTGTTAGTGTAATATCCTTTTCTAACAATTTAATTTTGATTGAAATTTCTATTATTTCGATTTTTTCTTCTTTTTTATTTATTTCTAAAGCTTTAGTAAGCTTTTTAATAATCTGGTTATTATTTAGAATTGGCGCAAAAATCATGACAAGGTTAACGATTCTATCCTGAATTTCCTTGCATATTTGAAGTAATCCATCAGATGTCGGTTCAATTTTAATGGCCTGGTAAATATTACCAAATTGATTTAGAAGGTCATAAAGATCATTAGACAGTACATATTCATTATCTCCAACTTCATAAATTAAGTGATGAATAGCACCGGTTGACTCACATCTTACTTCTTTTAGTTTGGTGAGACCCAATTCAAAATCTCTTTGAGGTATTGATTTAAATCTCTTCGAAATCATATTGTAAAGTGTATTTTTTGGGGTTATTATTGTACTTTTTTCGATAGTTATCGTATATTCTCCCATTTTTAGAAGGAAATCACCATCTTTCTGATCATATTCAAGACGGCTTCTTATATTCTTGAATAAGCCTAAGTCTATTACTTTTTCAATAAATTCATGCTCCCAAAGTAATTCAACATTATTTTTATAAATATCATCCAAGATTATTACTCTTTCATATCTATTTATTAACTCTTCATCTAAATCTTTAAATAAATCTTTTCTAATTATATATAAATAGAGAATCGTGTATTTCGTATTAATACTATTAAGTATACTGTTAATTAAATTTCTATCATATTCCAATGACAATTTGTTATGTTCCATACCTAAAATCCACCCTTTATTATTATGATTGCGAAACTAATTCAGTTAAAAAGAGTAAATAGAATAATTAACCATCGCTAAAAAATTTTACTAAAATCTCTTAAAATTTATGATATAAAAGCAAAAATATTTTAGTTTTTCTTTATTTATTCTAAATGTTAACAGATAAGGTTCTTTAAAATTATTAAGTGTTATCTATGGGAAGAAGAAAACGTAAACAAGCATCACCAAAAAGGGTTAAACGAGTGCCTAAAATTTTCACCTGCCCAGACTGCGGGGAGAAAAGCGTCAAGGTCACTAATATTAATAAAAAGGGGGCTTTTGCAACTGTAAAATGTGGAAATTGCGGAATAACAAAGGAAGTCTTAATTAACTCAATTTCAGAGCCTGTCGATGCTTTTGGGGATTTTATAGATATCTTTTAT
>SDBU01003973.1_pt1 | contig 18467 bp, 14 predicted proteins | sample 2277071 | NCBI WGS metagenome assembly SDBU01 (sample SAMN10397929, study PRJNA504765) | marine sediment metagenome | isolation source: marine sediment core GS08_GC12, 126 cmbsf | place: Arctic Ocean: Gakkel Ridge, Loki's castle | collected 2008 | reverse complement strand
GCGGGGTCAAGGGGAGCTATACAAGAATGTTTATCTTCCTTACCGGGCGCGTAAGCCCGCGAAGCGAACCCCCGCCCTTCAGGGCGGGGAGGCTTCACATATTTCCGTATTTAGGTTGCAGGTGCCATACTGCTTCTGAGGCAGACTGAGGGTTTTGGAGGAGGAACAGGATGGCCGAACCCAAGATAGCTCCTTATGGTTCTTGGAAATCACCGCTTACATCTAATCTGATCGTCTCTGAAACAATCGGGCTCGGACAGATCGCTCTGGATGGCGAAGATGTCTACTGGATTGAGATGCGCCCGGCTGAAGACGGCCGATACGTGGTGGTGAGAAGCTCTTCAGACGGGAATACGGCCGATATTACACCACCCGCTTTCAATGTTCGGACCAGGGTTCACGAGTACGGGGGCGGTGCCTTTGTCGTGGCAAATGAGACAGTCTACTTTTCGAACTTCGCTGATCAACGCCTTTATCGTCAGGACAGCGGGTCCGAACCGCGACCAATCACCCCTGAAGCGGACTTGCGATATGCCGACGGCGTCATCGACAGCCGGCGGAGGAGGATGATCTGCGTACGCGAGGACCATACAGATGCGGGGCACGAAGCAATCAACACTTTGGTAGGCATTGATCTTGATGAAGGTGGGGGCGGGGAGGTATGGGTCTCAGGGAATGACTTCTTCTCGTCGCCGACGCTCAGCCATGATGGGTCTCGCCTGGCTTGGCTCACCTGGAACCATCCGAACATGCCGTGGGATGGAACCGAGCTGTGGGTTGGTGAGATAAGGGAAGATGGCTCGCTTGGTCAAACAGAGCGAGTGGCGGGCAGCATTGATGAATGCGTGTTCCAGCCGGAGTGGTCGCCTGACGGTACCCTCTGTTTTGTCTCGGACCGAACCGGCTGGTGGAATCTCTACCGCTGGCGCGAAAGGCGGATCGAACCGTTGTGCCAGATGGAGGCCGAGTTCGGATTGCCGCAGTGGGTCTTTGGAATGTCCACTTATGCGATAGAATCAGCAGGTCGCATTATCTGCACCTATACTCAGCAGGGAACCTGGCACTTGGCGAGTCTCGATACAGCGACTGGTGAGCTTCAAGTGATCGAGACGCCTTACACCTCGATCGGATCTCTCCGGGCGGAACACGGTCGACTCCTGTTCCTCGGGGCCTCACCGACTGAGCCTACGTCTGTTGTCCATCTTGATCTTGCGACACACGAATTGGAGGTGCTTCGCCGCTCGACCGAGGTGGGGATTGATCCTGGGTATCTGTCGAAGCCGCATGCCATTCGGTTTCCGACTGAGCAGGGCCTCACAGCGCACGGCTTCTTCTATGCCCCAAAGAATCCCGACTATGTGGCCCCGTCTGGTGAGCAGGCCCCTCTCCTTGTCATAAGCCACGGTGGGCCAACAGCCGCAACGTCTGGCACTCTGAACCTCATGATTCAGTATTGGACCAGCCGGGGGATCGCTGTCCTTGATGTGAACTACGGGGGGAGCACGGGCTACGGGCGGGCGTATCGTGAGCGGCTTGAGGGTCAATGGGGCATTGTGGACGTGGACGATTGCGTGAACGGCGCTAGTTATCTTGTGGAGCGCGGTGAGGTCGATGGTGATCGTCTTGCTATCAGGGGAGGGAGTGCAGGCGGCTACACGACCCTCTGTGCACTTACCTTTCGCGACATCTTCAAAGCCGGGGCAAGCAACTGTGGTGTCAGCGAGCTGGAGGCCCTGGCCAAGGACACACATAAGTTTGAGTCGCGCTACCTGGATCGCCTGATTGGTCCGTATCCCGAAGCTCGCGACCTTTACTGGGAGCGCTCGCCGATAAATTTCGTTGAAAAATTGTCGTGTCCGGTCATTTTCTTTCAGGGACTTGAGGACAAGATTGTCCCGCCCAATCAGGCGGAGATGATGGTGGAGGCACTCCGTGCAAAGGGGGTGCCTGTTGCCTATGTTCCGTTTGAGGACGAACAGCACGGGTTGCGCCGCGCACAGAGCATCAAGCGCACCCTTGACTCGGAACTCTATTTCTACTCAAAAGTATTTGGCTTCGAGTTGGCAGACGCGGTGGAGCCTGTAGAGATCGATAACCTTTGACAACCCATCTCAAAAATGCGTCTAAGGCCCCATGGCGGCGTTGCGGGTCGGCTCAAAATGCTCACATACTGCCGTGTATGCTCCGCTTTTTCGCCGCCCCACGCCTTGCCCTGAACCCTGATTCACATCTTTGAGATGGGTTGAAGTGGGCGTTACTGAGTGAAGAGTCCAATTGAAGCAGTAGATGGCATGGGCTGATCGATGCACTTCAGTCGACACGTTCACGGTTGACTGAAATACTATTACTTGTCTCAGGAGATAACAATTGTGGAAAGTAAGAGCCATGGTTTATGCGTCACTCCTAATATTCTTGGCGGCTTTTAGCATATGGGCGTACAAGGCGATGATCGATATTCGCCCAAACGTGGATCGGCCCAAGCTGGACAAGTATGCCCATCAGGTCATTGACGACATAGAGGGGCGAGTGGAGTTGCATGTCAGGACCCTTGCCGATGAAATCGGGCCGAGAGACGTCTTTGTCCCGGACAAGCTGAATGCTGCTGCCGACTATATCCGCACCTTCTGGGAAAAGATCGGATACCAGGTGAGCGCTCAGACCTTTAGCGTACAAAATGTGGAATGCCAGAACCTTGCAATTGAAATCCCCGGAAGATCAAACCCAGAGGAAATCGTGCTTGTTGGTGCCCACTATGACACGGTTTCCTGGGCTCCTGGGGCAAATGACAATGGATCTGCCGTGGCAGCACTTCTTGAGCTGAGCCGGCTTTTCAGCACAGAATCGCCCAGCAGAACCCTCCGCTTTGTGGCCTTTACCAATGAGGAACCGCCTTTTTTCAAGACCAGATCTATGGGTAGCCTTGTCTACGCAAAAGCGTGTGAGAAGAGAAAAGAGAATATTGTTTCCATGGTCTGTCTTGAAACCATAGGTTACTACCGGGACGAACCCAAAACGCAAAAATATCCCTTCCCCTTCAGATTCTTCTATCCTGATAAGGGTAACTTTGTTGCCGTTGTTGGCAACCTCCGCTCAAAGCCGCTGGTTAAGTCCTTCACTAGGCATTTCATGGAAGAGAGTGATTTTCCGGTTGAATGTGTGGCTACTTTTGGCTTCCTCACAGGGATTGACTGGTCTGACCACTGGTCTTTCTGGCATTGCGGCTATCCTGCTATCATGATTACAGACACTGCACTGTTTCGTTACCCGTACTACCATTCCTCGGAAGACACTTCCGACAAGATAGCCTATGACAGCCTGGCCAGGGTTACCTATGGCGTGTACAGGGCGTTATTAAGAATGGTGGGTTGATGCGCACAGGATTTCATGGCTTTTTGGCCCGCAATTGAAAAGGAGGTCAAACGCAGAAAGGTCATGGATAAAATCGCCCCAGAGCTGGGGATAAACAGGGGAGGGTGGCTTAAAGAAGTCTAAGTCGATGCCTGCTTCGGCGCATAGCTTGGCATTGAGATATTTTTTTGTGGCATCCTGTGCCAGGAAGCTGGATGCCCCCACCTTCCGGCAGATTTCGATCAAAAGCGCGTTTCCTTTGCCATATACACCCAAATCAGATTGCAGTCTGATCGGGGTGTCTATCCTTAGATGTTTCTTCAAGTATTGAATGATCATCAAGTTGAGCTCTACGAGTCTTTCAAATCTTCCGGAAAACATCTCTTTCACCACATCAAGATGCTCGCCCAAGTAAGGGGCGTTTGCGTAAGAGGTTTTCAGGCTGGCAAGATGCTTTCTCCTCCAGTTGCCTTCATAGCATATCCGCACCTGGTTAATCGGTTGCAGCCCCAGGCCTTTCTTCCACACCGGGATCGTGATCCACAAGGTGCCCTGGTCATTCTTAAAACGATTTCTGGTGATCCACGTTGTTCGCAAAGGAAATTGGACCTCATCTAAGATAACCATCAGATCTGAAAGAAGGGCCTTGTAGAAGAAGGCAGGAAAAGGGGAGAAAAAGGGCTGGTAGGTTGAGACAATCATGGTGACATCTGCGTGGCTCTGATTTCGGACAGGATGGCCCTTATTTTTTCTGACCAGGAAATGGGCGCACTAATGTGTCCCCAGCCTTTCTGAACCTGGTAAAGGCCGTTGTATGCTGTGTCGTGGTAAGATCGTATATGATGAGGAATCCCTCGCTCATTTAAGATAGAATCAAGAAGCTGGGCTTCTATCTCGTTTTCCAAAATATCAACTTTGACGTATGGCTCGTGCTCCATCTAAGGACTTCCTGGCACCTGATCCTGATTGCCACTCATCTCCATATCTTTCTATCCATCTGGTTTCAGTGTTTGCGGCAATCATAATGGTTCAAAACGGAACATATTTATGAGAATTACTATAGTATCGTATATGAGACTATGCATGTCGTTCTTATCTTGGATACGATTTCTTGTCAATTATTTGCCGGTTGGCTGAACACAAAACTCCAAAGCTCATGATCCAGTCCCAGTGCGCGTTTTGCCTGTTCGGCGTAGAGAAGGTATTAAAGGTATTATAAGATGGCTAATCTTGGGCAAATATGGTATAGAAAAGAGTTCAAAAGAAAGCGAAGAAAGTCCTGTCAGAAGCGAGAGTTGACTATGGAAAGGGGAAAGGTCTGTGATGAAGAGAATCGGATTTGTATCCACACGGATTGCTGGTACAGACGGTGTGACGCTGGAAACCTATAAATGGTATCAGGTTCTTGAACGAAATGGCTATGAATGCTGCTTCTTTGCCGGAGAGCTCGATACCCCGCCAGAGCGGTCCATGTTGGAACCCAAGGCGCACTTTGAAGACTCTGAAATGCTGGAGATCCATTCAGCCTGTTTTGGGACCACAACCCGCAAAGTATCGACTTCAGCAAGGATTCAGGAGCTAAAGGATTACCTTAAGTCAAGACTCTACGAGTTTTGCAGGGAATTTAGTATTGATCTCCTTGTTCCGGAAAATGTCTTAGCTATTCCCCTAAATATCCCCCTGGGTCTGGCGATCACTGAACTGATAGCCGAGACAGGCATACCGACCGTGGCGCATCACCACGATTTCGGTTGGGAACGAAAGCGCTTCCTAATCAGCGCAGTTCAGGACTACATCCAGCGTTCCTTTCCGCCAAACCTCCGGTCCATGCGCCATGTGGTGATCAATTCTGCGGCTTCCCGGCAACTGAGTTACCGGAGGGGGATCAGCAATACGGTTATTCCCAACGTCTTTGATTTTGGGAATCCACCACCTCCCCCTCCTAACGGTAAGTTGCTCCGCGAGGAACTCGGATTTGAAGAGAATGATCTCTTTGTCCTTCAGCCGACGCGTGTTGTCCCACGCAAGTGGATTGAACGGGCAGTTGAACTGGTAAGCCTCTTGGGATTGAAGCGGCCCCGATTGGTGGTTTCCCACGAATCAGGTGACGAAGGGGATCTTTATGCACAGAGGATCGTGGAATATGCCGAACGTCTTGGCGTCAAAGTCATATACATTGGCGAGAAGGTGGGCACAGCCCACTGTTTTAAGGCCAGATGTGACAGGAAATATACGATTGACGATGCCTACCAGAATGCGGACCTGGTGACTTACCCTTCAGGTTATGAAGGGTTCGGAAATGCCTTTGTGGAGGCGATCTATTTTAAGAAACCGATCGTGGTGAACCGCTATTCGATCTTTGTCGAGGATATTGAACCTTGTGGATTCGAGGTGATCCCCTTTGAGGCATTTATCACCTCCGAGGTCGTGGACCGGATAAGACTATTGCTTGAACCGGGAAAGCTGAGCCAGGCGGTAGAGACGAATTATGAGCTGGGGAAACGGTTCTTCTCATACGAGGTCCTGGAAAAGAAACTCTTGCCTTTGGTCGAATCGTTCCAGTGACCAACGCGTGGATGGGACAGAGTAGAGCAGTGGACGCACCTTTACGTATCGGGCTATTGCATTACTCTTGCCCGCCGCTTGTCGGCGGCGTGGAAGAGATCCTGAGTCAGCAGGCCTCCATTTTTCACCGGATGGGCCACTCCATTTCAGTCCTGGCCGGCATGGGTGAGGTCTACACAAAGGATTTTTCCGTACGCATAGAACCGGTGCTGGGCTCCAAGAATGCCAGTATCATGAAAGCCCACAAAGCGGCCAAAGAGGGTCATCAGGAGGCCTTGGAACGGCCGGTGAACAAGATTTTCAAGATCCTGAAAGAGTGGTCTGACGACCTTGATGTCTTTCTCGCGCACAATGTGCTTCACATGCCGTTCAACCTTCCCCTGACCCTGGCCTTGCGACGCCTGGCAGATTCAGGGAGTGGCACGGCAGTCGTCAGCTGGGCTCATGATTCTCCCTATTTCGAAGCGAACCCGGCCAAATACCTGATGAAGCCCCCGTGGACGATTCTTCGTCAGCCACATCCCAACATACACCACGTGACCATTTCCAATTACCGAAAGAAGCTGTTTAAGGAGCATTTTGGAGAGACCGACTGCCGTGTCATACGCAACGGGATCGATCCAGCGCGCTTCTTTTACCTTGACGCAAAATCTGTGAGGCTGTCTGAAGAGCTCGATCTGTTTGGCCGCGACCTCGTCGTGGTTCAGCCGGCAAGGATCACACCCCGAAAGAATCTGGAGCTCTCCATCCACATCATCCGGGGCCTGAAGCTATTGGGCTATAACGTCCTCTTTATCCTAACGGGGCCCTACGATCACCATGAAGAACGGGCCGTGTCCTACTACCGCAGGTTAAGGTACTGGATCAATGAGCTTGGATTGAAGGAAAATATTGCCGTTCTGGCAGAATACAGGTTTCAGGACAGGACAAAGCTGGTTCCGGATCGGATCTTCATCCGCGACCTTTATCTCATGGCAGACATATTGCTGATGACGAGCAAGGATGAGGGCTTTGGGTTGCCGCTTCTGGAAGCGGGTATGATCAAGTTGCCGATTGCTTGCTCCGATATTGCACCGTTTCGAGAGGTGGGAGAAGGGGTATGTTTTTTTGGACTGGACGAACCGCCGCTTTCCATTGCCGGGCGTATTATGGAATACCTGGGACGGACAGACACCCACAGAATGTTTCGCAATGTGATGCGTAAATATGTTTGGGATGTCGTCTGCAGGAGGGATGCCCTCCCATTTCTACACGAGGTTGTCGCACAAACAGCAAGTGACAGAAAGAAGTGATAGAAGGTTCAAATGCGCGAGGAAGTTGTTTACGCGAGAAAAGAGAAGAACGACCCCACGATTGGGCCCGTGGCGGTCATGGTCGCTATGGAAAAAGACATGGCCCTGGTGCGGCGATCCATGGGCATACGCGGCAGGCCGGTATGCAAAATAATGACCAGCAGCTTATATAGGGCAAAATACCGTCATCAGGACGTCGCCATAGTAGGGCCTATGCTCGGTGCCCCGCATGCAGTGATGATTCTGGAAAAGCTCATTGTGCTGGGCGCGAAGAAGATACTCTTCTTGGGGTGGTGCGGTTCTGTCCGAAAAAGGGTGCGGATTGCGGACATAGTGGTGCCTGACCGTGCAGTGATAGGGGAGGGGACATCCGCGCATTACCCTCTAAAGAGCGGAGGCCCGAGGCCGTCTGAGGGGATCGTTAGGGCCATTGAGGGAAGCCTTGAAGTGTGCTCCATCCCTTTTCACAAAGGTCTTGTATGGTCAACAGATGCTCCGTACCGGGAGACCAGAGACAAGGTCTTGTCGCTTCAGAGGGACGGTGTGCTCGGCGTGGACATGGAGATTTCGGCTTTGTTTACGGTCGCGCGCTTCCGGCAAGTTGAGATCGGGGCCCTCCTTGTGGTTTCAGATGAGGTTGGCTCATTAGACTGGAAGCCAGGATTTTCGAGCGGCAAGTTTAAAAACTCGCGCAAGATGGCTGCGGAGATCGTGTGTTCAGCATGCCACAACTTATAAAATCCCGCCGCGATTTTATAAGTTGAACTTGACCTATGCAAATATATTGAGTGACTCAGGACCAGTATAACCTGGTGCGTCGTTATTTGGTTGCGCGGCTCGTTACGTTCTACGGCCGACGTGTACCGACACGAAGTGAAGCTTTGCGCTAAACGAGTTGCGCAACCGACAGACGATGACCGTTCTCCATTTGGTTTTGCTATAGATTTCGTAATATTCTTTTCCCATGAATGAAGATATCCGAAAGAGGGTAGCTGGACTTCGTCAGGCCCTTCACCGTCACAACCATCTTTACTATGTTCTGGATGAGCCGGAGATCTCTGACGCTGAATACGACCGTCTCATGCAGGAACTTACTGCCTTGGAGACGGCGTATCCGGAACTCATTGAGCCTGACTCTCCTACACAGCGGGTAGGAGCGCCCCCCCTTGAGAAGTTTGAAACCGTGGCTCACACCATTCCCATGCTGAGCCTGGAAAACGCCTTTGACGAAGAAGAGGTGTTGGCTTTTGATCAGAGGGTGCGGAGGTTTCTGAACGCTGATTCACCAGTGTTGTACACGGCAGAACCCAAACTGGATGGCGTGGCTGTTGAGATAGTGTATGAAAACGGTCGGCTGGTCGAGGCCTCCACCCGAGGCGACGGCTACATTGGCGAACTCATCACCCCGCACATAAGGACTATTAAGACGGTCCCCTTGACTCTGCTCAAGACGCCTGATGGGCCACTACCTTCTCGCCTGGAGGTGAGGGGAGAGGTATTTATTCCTGTTGAAGCCTTCAAACAATTGAATGAAGAGCGCCTTGATAAGGGCGAACCGCTGTTTGCCAATCCACGAAATGCAGCTGCAGGATCTCTGAGACAGCTTGATTCGAGGATCACAGCTAAGCGCCCCCTGGAGATATTCTGCTACGGCGTCGGCGCGGTGACCGACCTTGAATTTGCCTCACATTGGGAAAGCCTTGAGGTCCTCAGGGCTTTGGGATGCCGCGTGAATCCTGACATCAAACCGCAGGCCACAGTTGACGAAATTATTGGTTACTACAGAGATTTGGTGGATAGGCGTCACGAATTTTCGTACGAGATGGATGGTATTGTGCTTAAGGTGGACGATTTGACCTTGCAGAAAAGGCTGGGTGAGAAATCTCGCAGCCCCAGGTGGGCCATAGCCCATAAGTTTCCGGCCACCCAGGAGACAACCCGTGTGCTCAAGATCGACGTTCAGGTGGGCCGGACCGGGGCGTTAACGCCGGTAGCCCGCCTGGAGCCTGTCTCTGTGGGGGGCGTGACAGTAAGCCGTGCCACCCTGCACAATGAGGATGAAATTAAGAAGAAAGATATTCGCATAGGTGACACCGTATTGATACAGCGTGCAGGAGATGTGATTCCTGAAGTCGTCAAGGTTGTCACGACTAAACGCACTGGGGTTGAGGAGCCGTTTCAGATGCCTGTTGTATGTCCAGTATGCAGGTCTCAAGTGCTTCGCCTGGAGGATGAGGCCGTGTGGCGATGTGTCAATGCCAATTGTCCTGCCCAGGTGAAGGAACGAATCAAGCATTTTGCCTCAAAACGGGCTTTTGATATGGATGGCTTGGGTGACAAGCTGGTAGGCCACTTGGTGGACAAAGGGTTGTTGAAGTCCTATGCAGAGCTGTTTTCTCTTGATGAGGCTACTGTGGCAGGCCTTGACAGGATGGGCAAAAAATCAGCGCAAAATCTGATAAACGCCATAGATGGAAGCAAACAAATTACACTTGGCCGGTTCATCTATGCCTTGGGCATCCGGCATGTGGGTGAACATATAGCGCACGTTCTGGCTCGCCATTTTAAGAGCTTGGGGGCTTTGATGTCTGCCACAGGCGAGGATCTTATCGCCATAAATGAAATAGGGCCTCAGGTATCCCGCAGCGTGCGCGCATTCTTTGATAATGCTGAGAATCAGAGAAACATTGAACGGATGATTGAGGAAGCTGGCATCACGTTTGCGACCGATGAGACGGCAGCAGAGGAGCCTCTGGCCGGCCAGACAATTGTCCTCACTGGCGCCCTTGAGTCCATGACACGGGCAGAGGTAAAGGCTCGCATTGAAGCTCTGGGTGGCAACGTTAGCTCTTCTGTGAGTCGAAAGACCACCTATGTGGTGGCAGGAAAAGATCCGGGATCCAAACTTGACAAGGCCAAGGAGCTGGGAATAACTGTACTTGATGAAGAAGAATTCACGGGGTTGCTTTCCTCGCAGAGTGTGCCTTAGACTGATTCTCAGAAATACGTTCCGATTGGTATGGCTTCTTATAGCTTCCGCCCTCGTTCGTTTGCCCATTTTGAGCGTTCCAAGGCTTGCTCCGCTAAAATTCAAGCACGAAGTGAAGCTTGGCGCTAACTCGGGCTGTCGCCCTCAGACAGTTTGAATTTTCACGTTTCGCTTCACCAAGAACGCTTTGCAAAATGGTCAAAGAGAGACTCCTTCGGAAGCCATAAGAGCCTCGCTGCCGTCTGGATAACGGAACACTATTATGAGAATCACTGTAAAGGGGTGGGGGAAGTAATCAGCCAGATAGGGGAAGAGAGTTATGAAAAAGGTTAGGGCCCATGTCGTCATTGACGGACGCGTTCAGGGTGTGTGTTTTAGACTGGACACAAGACGCGCAGCCTCGGAACGGAAGGTTAAGGGCTGGGTGAGGAACCTACCCGATGGTCGTGTTGAGGCGGTATTTGAGGGAGACGAACCTGACGTGAAATCGATGCTGAAATGGTGCGAGGCTGGGCCTCCTCTTGCCCGTGTAACCGACGTCTCCTTGACGTGGGAGCCTTACACGGGAGAGCTTGGTAGTTTTGATATTACTTTTGGTTGATGGAAGGTTGGTTCTCATCCGAGTGATTCCTCTCCTCGTGATTCGCGAATTGATGGCGGAGTGAAACTCTGCCATCAAGCGATTTCCCTACAACTGATAGCCGAATCGGATGAGAACCAATCCTAAAGGTCAAAAAGTGTTTCGGGCTTACAACGCGCCTTTTAGCGCCTTGCCTGGCTTAAACCTTACAGTATTGGAAGCCTTGATCTTGATGGTTGCACCCGTCTGAGGGTTTCTACCCTTGCGGGCCTTGCGACGCACCTTTGAGAAAGTTCCAAAGCCTACCAGGGTCACTTTGCCGTCTTTCTTTTTCAGGGCCTTGGTTACAGTATCCACAAAGGAATTCAGCGCACTACCGGCCGCTGCCTTAGAGATACTAGCATCTTTGGCCATCTTCTCCACAATGTCTGCCTTTGTCATTGTTGCTTCCCTCCCTTTCCACTTAAGGTTTACCCCAATCTTTTTGTAGAATCCCCTGCTACAGCGATTTTCCCATACATTGATATAATACGGATGTCAACATTATAATGAACTTTTTTTTATTTTTTTTTCTTCACAGAGCAAGATTCTGCCTTGGTTTCCGACGAACACCCCTCTTATTTGCCCAAAATACAGGGGATTTGTGAAGAGACGCTTCACGAAATCCCGTAAGCCTTCATCTTGGAGAGAAGTGTGGGGTGGCTGATTTCCAGGAGTTTAGATGCTCGGGTCCGATTGTTGTTGGTTTCCCGGAGGGCCCTTTGGATCAGCGCTTTTTCTATCGCCATGGTATTGACCTTAAGAGAGATACTGTTAGTTGGCCAGGGTCCACGTGCAGCCATTGGACCACTTCGTACCTCTTCCGGTAGTTCATCCGTCTGTATCTCGAATCGGTCCGTCAACACCATTGTACGTTCGATGACGTTTTGAAGTTCTCTGACGTTGCCGGGCCATGGATAGTCGATCAGGGACTGCAGGGCGTTGGCCTGAATTCCCCGTATCCCTTTCTGCAAGCGCTTGTTGAATTTTTCGATGAAATGATTGACCAAGAGAGGAATATCTTCTTTTCGGTCCCTCAAGGGCGGCACGTGGATCGAGAGGACATTGATTCGATAAAACAGGTCGTCCCTGAAAGTGGCTTGATTGACTGCCTCGGCCAGGTCTTGGGCTGTAGCTGCAATGATCCGGACGTCAACCTTAGCGGATTGTGTACTTCCCACAGGGCGCACCATTTCATCTTCCAGTACGCGAAGCAGCTTCACCTGAAGGGACAACGGCAACGCTGCAAGCTCATCCAGAAAAAGCGTTCCACCGCTGGCTTCGTGAAAGAGCCCTTTCTTATCTTTGTTTGCGTCCGTGAAAGCCCCTTTGACATGTCCGAAGAGTTCGCTCTCCAAAAGGTTTTCAGGCAACCCGCCACAATTAATAGCCACCATGGGACCGTGCTTCCGTTCGCTATTATAGTGGATGGCCTTTGCAATCAATTCCTTGCCCGTGCCGGTTTCCCCGGTGATTAGGACCGTGGTCTTGTAGTCGGAAATCTTCTGGATGGTGTCAAAGATGTTTTGCACAGACTCACTCTTGGCGATGATATTCTGGAACGAAAAGGTTTCTTCAACCGCATCCCGGAGCCTGATGTTTTCTTGTCGCAACCGGTTTCGCTCCTCAATCTGCCCCAGCTTGAGGAGGATCTCATCCGGCTTAAAGGGTTTAGAAATATAGTCGGCGGCTCCCGACTTCATAGCTTCAACCGCTGTGTCGATCGTACCGTAGGCCGACATCATAATGATGGCTGCGTCAAGTCCTCGCGTCGATGCCTCCTTCAGGAAGGATAGACCGTCCATTCCTGGCATGCGCAAATCGCATAATATCAGATCGAAAGGCTTGGTTTCAGTCAAAGACAGGGCTTCCATACCGTCTGAGGCGGAGCTGACCGTGTAGCCTGCTTTTTCAAGGACCACAGTTAGCATGTGCCTCAGATTCGGTTCGTCGTCAATGACCAGGATGTTTTTGGACATTTGTTCGTAACTACTCAGGTTGTCAGGTTCACGGTTCACGGTTCAGGGTTCACGGTTGTCAGGTTCAGGGTTCACGGTTATCAGGTTCACGGTTCGCGGTTCAGGGTTCACGGTTATCAGGTTCACGGTTCAATCTTCATCGTTCTCTAAGCCTTGATGCAGTCGTAAAAAGTCGATCTTGCTCACTCCGTGAACATTTTGGGCGCACTTAAGATGTTCAGCTAAAATGTTGCACGAAGTGCCTCTGTTCAAGCCGGTCAGGCGCAACCTTTGCGCTAAACTTGGGCTAACGCCCTCACACAGTTAGCATTTTGTCACGCTGAGCATCCCAAGTGCTTTTTCCCCAAAATGCTCAATGTCGTTCGCAAAACACTTTTTACGAGTTTGTCAACCTTGAACCGTGAACCTTGGAACTTTGAACCTGAGTAGTTACACAATATCTTGCAAACATCGACAATCTTTTGTCTATGTTGTGGCGCTAAGCGCCTAGAACAGAGCCCTGGCAAAAGCATCAGCGTCAAAGTCTTGTAGGTCATCAGCCTTTTCACCGAGCCCAACATACTGGATGGGAAGTTCCAGACTATGGCATATGCCTACCACAATCCCGCCTTTTGCCGTGCCGTCGAGTTTTGTCAGGATAATACCCGTTATCTCAAGGGCTTCGTGAAAGACCTGAGCCTGTGATATCGCGTTTTGTCCTGTTGAGGCGTCCAGAACTAACAGTACCTCGTGAGGTGCATCAGGGATTTGGCGGGCGACCGTCCGGCGGATTTTCTTGAGTTGTTCCATGAGGTTGACCTTGGTATGAAGACGGCCTGCTGTGTCGATCATGACCACATCAACGCCCCTTGCAGTTGCAGCCTGGATGCCGTCATAGACCACAGCAGAAGGATCGACTTTAGCGGAGGGCTTCATCTCGTGTCCCTTGTGGCAGATGACTTCTGCGCCGACTCGCTCTCCCCAAATTTCCAGCTGTTCAACAGCAGCAGCCCTGAACGTATCGGCTGCAATCAAGAGGACACGATGTCCTTGCTTTATATAGCGATCCGATAACTTTCCGATGGTAGTTGTCTTACCGACTCCGTTGACGCCTATGACCATGATAACATGGGGTTTGCTTTGGGACATTTGAACCGGTTTTGATGGGATCTTCAAAAAGGCGAGAATCTGATCCTGAAGTGCATGCTTGAGTTCCTCGGGATTGCTCAGGTCTTTTTTCTCAACCCCTTCCCTGACCTGTTCAATGAGGGCCATGGTTGTCTGTACGCCGATATCCGAGGTAATGAGAATCTCCTCAAGATCTTCGAGTAGCTCTTCGTCAATCTCCTTTTTCCCGAGGAAAAGATTATCGAGCCGGCTGGTAAAGGCCTTCCTCGTCTTGGACAGACGATTCCTAAGTCTGCGGAAAACTCCTTCCTTTGGTGGCTCGGATATTGGCGTTTCCGCCTCGAATCCTTCTATTTCCAGGACTTCCGGGGGCTTTGCTATCTGTTCTGGCGGGGTCTCTTGTTCTTGTTGGACGGGTTCTTCCTGCGGCGTGTCAGGTTTCTCTTTCCTGAGTCCAAAGAAAAACCGTTTCCTTGGCGGTGCAGATATTGGTGTTTCCGCTTCTGGTTGTTCTGTGTCATCCTCCTCCGGAGACGCTTCTATTTCTTCGGCCTCCAGTTCTTGTTGGGCCACCTCTTCCGGGGCTGCCTCGGTTTTATCTTTCCTTTTGAACCATCTAACGGCCATGGGTAGACGACTTTCCCAATTCGAACATCTTTACTAATGATGGAATTACACAGGTACATGAATCACAATTCGCGATGACTTTCAAGGTTTATTGAGACTAGTTTCGAGATTCCCTTGTCCTCCATGGTGACCCCAAAAAGGGCGTCTGCCACCTCCATAGTCTGCTTGTTATGGGTGATCAGAATGACCTGGGACTGTTTTCCTATCTGCCGAAGAAGGTCGTTAAAGCGATACGTGTTTACATCGTCCAATGGGGCATCAATCTCATCAAAAACACAAAATGCCGTGGGCTTGATCAAAAAGAGTGAGAAGATAAGGGAAATAGCAGCCAGAGCCTTTTCGCCACCAGAAAGCAGGCTCATGCGGGTCAGTCTTTTTCCGGGTGGATGAACCAAGAAAGAGACTCCTGACTCTAGTGGTCGCTTCGGGTCGGTGAGTGCCAACTTAGCAGTACCGCCCTCAAATAACCTGGGAAAGACCTCCTGCAGTTTTTCGTTTACAGCCTTGAAAGTCCTCATAAACTGTCTCAAAGACCTCCGGTTGATCTTGCGAATGACTCGACGCAGGGCCTCTACAGCATCGACTAAGTCATCGCGCTGTTCAGTGAGAAATCTGTATCGTTCTTCCAGGGTCTCATATTCCTGGATTGCCGCAAGGTTTACATCACCGATTCTTATAATCCGTTCGCGATAGCGTGCCAACTCCTCGTCCTTTTCTTCTTGAGAAAACGTTTCAGTGTCATATTCATGGTCAGTGGTTTCGATGTCCAAGTGGTAGCTTTCCCGAATGCGACTTACAAGGTGTTCCCGCTGCAATCGTCTTTCGGTTTGCTTTAGTTCGAGTTGCTGGATCTTCTGCAAGGTTTGTTGTTGGGTGCTTCCAACATCAGAGAGTGCCCGGTCGTTTTCTTCCAGAATCTTTTCAATAGCCTGGTATTCAGCTTCCATCTCAGCCAAAGCCTCGTCCGCTGTCTCTATCTCGGCATACAGACGGGCCATCTTGTCTTGATCCCTTGCCAGGCGCTGTTGAACAGCTATGCTGTCAAGTTCCTTTTGTTTCAGCTGCTTGGCTAAGTGGCTCATTTCCTGCAGCCGCTCATCTTGAAAGCTTCTCAAACGTTGCACGGTATTTTGGGCGTTGTCATGTTCTGCCTGCAGTCTCGTCAATTGTAGGCCCAGCGCCACAAGCTTTTGGTTCAAAGACTCCAAGCTTTCTGACGCTTCTTTGATTTCTGCGCTCTTTTGGCCTACGGAGGATTCGGTTGTTTCCATCTCGCTTGAGAGCTCGGATAACATTTCCTCATACCTGGAGAGTTCCAGATGAAGGTCTGTTTTCTCCCCCTTGATTTGCTGGGCCTCGAGGTCAAGGACTTTCATCCGATGACGGGCATGCTTGAGCTCTTCCCCGAGCCGGTAAAGCTCCTTGTCCAGATCCACTTCTTCTTGACTCTTCCGGCGCTGGAGTTGCCGGCTCTTTTGAATCCGTGTTTCCAGCGCAATGGTTTCCGCCTCCAATTCTTCCTGTCTGGATTTGGCCTTTGCAGTCGCGGTCTCCAATCGGGAGAGCTGTTTACCCAATTCCCGGATCTCCTTCTTCTTGGCCAGGATACCGGGGGTCGCATTGTCCGGACTTCCTCCCATCAGGATACCCTGTGAGCAAAGGCGGTCCCCTTTTTGTGTGACAAGGGCATGAGGAAACCCGTTTTTGTTCCAAAGCTGCAAAGCGGCCTTCAGGTCTTTGGCAATCACCACATGCCCTATGAGAAATCGGATCAGGTCTTCATAGCCCTTTCTTACCTTTATGTGATCGATGAGAAGGCCTTGAGAGACAGCCAAGCTTGTCTGGGGAACAGCCGTATCCGCGTCCATGACTGGCCTGACACCTTTCATGGGGATAAACGCTCCCCGTCCGGCCGATTGTGCGCGAAGATAGTCAATGGCTGCCACACCACCCTCCTGGTCCTTGACAATGACGTATTGCAAGGCTTCACCAAAGGCGGCTTCCACTGCGTCTTCATAGGAGGGTTCGGGTTCGATAACATCGGCTACCAGTCCATGAATCCCGGTTTGATCAGGGGCCTGTGAGTTGGACTCTCTCATGATTGCGCGAACCCCCTCTTTGTACCACTCATAGTTCTCATCCATTTTCTTTAGTGTTGCATGCCGGGAGCGAATCTTTTGGTTTTCAGCCTCCATGGTCTGAACCTTGCGTACCTGATCGGCAAGAACCTGCCGCTTTTCCGCAAATTGTTTGTCAGATGTTTCGAGGTCTTTGCTTATCTCCTTCAAGTTTTGTCTCAAGTCATAAAGCGCCTTATTCGCCTTAGTGAGGCCTTTTTCAAGCCTGACAATTTCGGCCTCGCTCTGGCGTTTTTCCTTCTTGGTATGTTCGAGCCGCCTTGCAAGGGTTGCCTTGCTCTGTGAGGTGTTTTGGAAGGTGTTTTTATAGGCCGCCTTGCGCGTTGCCAGGTCCATGAATTCAGCCTTTTGGGTTTCAAGGGCTTGATTCAGCTCGGCCAGGTGATCATTCAAAGCGCGTTTTGTGGGCTCCTCTTGCTTTATGCTTTTTTCGGTTTTTTCGATGTCCTGCTGCAGGGCAAGTGCGCGCTCATCTAGGTTACGACATTCGAGACCGATCTCGCGGTCTTTTCCCTCTATCTCTTTGATTTCAGTCTTGAGCTGCTTGGTTTCGGTGATCAGACGCTCAAGCTCCTTGGTACCATGTTCAACATCCCCCTCAAGTTTGTCGATTGTACGCTGGAGTTGATATCTGGTTGCTTTATGCCCGGAGATCTCTTCGTGTTTGGCTGTTCGTTCCTGCTTAATCGCTTCGATTGCTGCATCGAGCTTTGCGAGTTCGGATTCATGCTTGAGATCCGTATCTTTCAATGACTGAAGTAAGGCCTCGGCCTCACGCATCTCTGCGGAGATGGCCTCATAGTGATAGGTTGCCAAACCGACTTCCAAGACTTGAATCTGTTCTTGATAGGCCTTGTATCGCTCGGCTTTTTTAGCCTGGCGCTTAAGGCTGTTTATCTGGCGCTTGACCTCAATGATAACGTCGTTGATGCGTAACAGATTCTGCTGGGTTCGCTCGATCTTTCGGAGGGCTTCGTTTTTTCGGCTCCTATACCGAGTTGTGCCTGCGGCCTCTTCGACAAAAGAACGTCGCTCCTCCGGTCCAGCGTCGATAAGAGTCGCGATCCTTCCTTGCTCAATAACGGCGTAGGTTCTAGATCCCACGCCACTTCCCATCAACAGGTTCTGGATGTCCTTAAGCCTGCACGGTTGCTTATTGATGAAGTAGGCGCTCTCACCCGACCGGAAGAGGCGACGGGCTATCATGATTTCAGAAAACTCTCGGTATTGCTCCGGGATGTCCCCATCATCATTGATGATGGTCAGCGCCACCTCAGCCATGTTCAACGGGGGTCTTTTCTCAGTGCCCGAGAAAATGATGTCTTCCATGGATTTACCGCGGAGCAGTTTTACACTTTGTTCTCCCATGACCCAACGAAGGGCATCGACAATATTGCTTTTGCCGCAACCGTTGGGACCGACTACTGCGGAGACGCCTTCTGGAAATACAACCGTTGTTTGATCTACAAAAGATTTGAACCCGGTAACATCTATTTGTTTGATTTTCATGACAAGTGACCTCTTTTGAGGCAAGTCGTAATGGCAGCAATCCTTAAGGTATTATTTTTTAACAAAGAGAAAAGGGTTTGTAAAGAAAAAAAGTACTATAAAATGTATATTATAGATTCATGGGTACAACATATGGGGTTTTTGTGGTCGGTTGGCATTAGCAGGTTGGCGTTGGCCTATAGTGGTTCTCAAAAATATGTTCCGTTTTGAACCATTATGAGGAGCTGTCAGGGGGCATCTCTTTTTGAAGTCAGGTCACTGCATATTTCCTGACAGGTACCACAACGGCACTGT
>SDBU01003972.1_pt1 | contig 18469 bp, 27 predicted proteins | sample 2277071 | NCBI WGS metagenome assembly SDBU01 (sample SAMN10397929, study PRJNA504765) | marine sediment metagenome | isolation source: marine sediment core GS08_GC12, 126 cmbsf | place: Arctic Ocean: Gakkel Ridge, Loki's castle | collected 2008 | reverse complement strand
TATAGTCCACATATGTGGTGAACCAACAGTCAGACACGGTGATGGTGAGTGGGTAAAACGTGAATACGGAATAGTAGAATTCATAGGTCAAGATATTATTGGGTAAATTGATATTTTTAACTTTACTTAATAGGGAGATAATAATGGTTAAATTTTTTTGTGATAATTGTGGGAGGGGATTGTGTGTAGAGAATACTGTGTGTGCGGAGATTGCGTACCCAACAAAAAAAGGCTTGGTACTTTTAATAGAAGAAAGAGTTTTTTGCATACCTTGCAGTGAAAAGCTTTTCCCAGTTAAACCTATTTCAAAATTTGAACATATTATCGAAGGAGTTGATGAGTAAGTGGCTGAGGATAATGATAAAACTATGGTTAATTTATTTATACGTGATAGATTTAAAACCTTGGAAACAGGTATTCAAAGCGTACAGAAGGATACACAAAAGATATTAAAAGGATTATCAAATATTGATGAATGGCGGGGTACCCATACCATAGAACAGTCAAAAAACGATGTTATAACTGGAAAAAGACTCAATTCCCATGCAGATGATATAAAAAGTTTGTTCAGGTTTAAAAATAAAACTTGGGGTGTTGTAATAGGTGTTCCACCAATTTTGACAATAATAGGCTTTGCGGTTAAATATATATTAGGTAAAATATGATTAAAGAATTTTTGCTGAAATTTTCCATAAAATATATCAGTTGGGTTATACTTGTGCTTTTGACTGGATTTATTTATTTTGATAAACGATCTTCACTAGGTGAAATTAAGAACCTGTGGGATACAATAGGGAGTCTCCGGTTTAAATTAGAGCAAACAAAAGACTTTGCTTCAAAGTTATCGGTGAAATTAGACGATGCTGAGGAAATTGAGAAACAGTTATCTAAAAAACTTTCATTTGCGTCGGATAGTTTAAACTTACAGTGGAGTATGAAATTAGAAGTTTTAAGACGTACCATTAAAGCAAAAAACGAGAAATTAAGGGGCAATGTTCTTGTCGAAATGCATTGGGTAGCTAAAGCAGATAGTTTAGAGAATGCTATACAGGAAAAAATAGGTGAGCGATATAAGGTAAGCTTTGAACGTAAATTTAATACAATTTTTATAAGTGGACATACACTAACAAAACCGCCTTTTGTTTATTTATCTATTCAAAGAGAACCAATTGGGTTGAGTGTTATCGTAACTGAGGCAAAAAGTAAACTTCATAATATTTATATTACTTCAAGTGATCCAGATTTAATTTTTAGTAAAGTTGATAGTAGGTTTATAGGTTTCGATACGAAATATGGTTTTTGGGATAAAGTAAAAAATTCTCCTAGGCTTAAATTAGGTTTTTTAGATAATGATATTTTTATCCGTGGAGGTTTGAGAATGTGGAAGTTAGAAGCAGAAGCTAAAATAGGGAATAAAGGGTTTGCTAAAGGTATAAGTTTTAACTTACTAAATTAATGTATGAATCTGGTGGGTGATTTATATATGGGAAAAAATAAAGATACACAAACGAAGTGTTGTTCTACATTTTTGATTAAAGTTCATTATATAAATAAGGTAGAATTGTTAGATATAAACAATTCTAATAACGATGTAACGATTGAGTATATTTTAAACAAATATTTAGGTGCATGGAAGAAACTTGCCGATATGTAAAATATTTAATAAATTAAGGAGATATTATGAAATTTAATGGATTTATTTGTGATAGGTGCAAAGAAATCTATGGGGACGATAAAACAAAAAGTGGGAATGTAATTATTGATAACGTGAAATATGATTACTGCCCTAGTTGTGTGGGGGAGATAAAAGTGGAAACGTCTAAACCTAGTGAGTATATTCCTTATTATATTCGGTACCCAGTTCACCCATACCCATATGTAGAACCATTGTATGATACAGATACATCGTATCCACGAACTACATGGAGCAGAGAGTTTAGTGGAGAGGCACTTGGTATAAGTGGGATTATTACATACCCAGATTATTAACAAATTTCTATTATAAAGGAGAAAAACTAAATGGCTGATTTTTATGTAGCTTACAAGTTAACAATGGATAACGAAGGTGGATATGTGAATGACCCTGATGATAGCGGTAAGGAAACCTATAAAGGTATTTCGAGACGTTACCACCCTAATTGGGCAGGATGGAGAAAGGTTGATCATGCAAAAGAACAAAAGGATTTTTCTATAGTTCTCGGCGGTTATAGTGATTTAGAAAGTGATGTTAGAGTATTTTACAAAGAACAATTTTGGAATATTTTTTTAGGGGATGAGATATCTGACCAGTCTTTAGCAAATGAATTGTTTGATACTAGTGTGAATATGAGCCCTGCACGAAGTATATCTTTTCTCCAAGAGGCATTAAATATTCTGAATAGGGACGAGATGCTATATTTTGATATTGTGGTTGATGGGCAATTTGGTAATAGGACTATGATTGCACTAATAAGTTATTTTACAAATGATAATGTAAGTTATTTAGTTAAGATAATGAATATATTGCAGGGTATGTATTATCTTAGACGTATAAGGGGTAGTCCTAAGCAGGAGAAGTTTGCAAGGGGATGGTTAAATAGGGTAGAAATTAGTAAAACTAAACAAGGGAGATAATAATGGAATTTAAAGAAAAAATTGAAAAAGAACTTAAGGAATGTAAGAACACCATTAATAGTGATATTTTTAAGAAAGAAGTAATAGAAGTTTTGGAAATGCTTGTTGAAAAGGTTGTATTTTTGGACGGATGCTGTGGTGAGTTGGAGTTTATAGATGTAGAAATTGATAAGGCTGTGCTGGAATCGCCAACAAAGAAACCCAAAAAAGACAAAAAAGGCAAAAAGTAAATAAATGGAATATCTACCTACAATATTTCTTTTTATTATCCTTGCTTCTGCATTTGATGTTTTGATTAAGGAGTTTTATGTAAAACTATATTTGCTGAGTAAGTATGGGGATTGGACTAAATTACCTAATTTTTGGAAGGATAAAATTCCCGATGATAAGTGGTATAGAATTAGGTATGCTATAGTTCTTAATTTTGTGTTTATTGTTTTGGTTGGTTTTTATAGCGTAGATATTTATTGTATTCTTATATATATTTATTTTCTTTTGATAAACACAGAACATGTTTTTTATCAGTGGATATCGGGGTTTGTTGTACCTGGAAAGAAGTATTTTGATTTAACTGATGAGCCTGTTTGGATGGAAGGGCTTCCATGGAATAAACTATTGGCGAGGTACCATGGTAAGGATAAGGTTACATCAGAGGAAATTTTAACTATTTTATTAATTGGTTTATTCGTTTTTTTAGCAGTAATGGGGTAAATAATATTATGGATTCTGTAGAATTCCAAAAATTATCTATCGAAGAAAAGTTAAATACTCTTTTTATTGAGTTAACCAAAGAAGCAGAGGAGATAAAAAAAACTAGAGATATGACTAGTGGTATAGGAGACATTAAGCACACGCTAAATGAACACATAACTATGTTAGAGGGTATATCTAAGAAGTTGTGTTATATATATATATAAAAGTGACGGAACTAACATGAAAGATAAATTAACAAAATATAATCCTATTAGTAAAGGGCATACGGATGTGGACGAGGACAACTGTACTTGGTTAGTTGAGAATAATTTTCGAACTAAACATATCTGTGGAGCTAGGCTATCAGATAAAGGGTATGTATGTGGTAATGAGGTAAGTTACAGTAATGGTGGTAAATGTAATCACCATATTGTGAGAAGAACAGGTGATGCTTATTGGAAACGATTGAACGAGAAACTAGAGTTACCTATTAATCTTAGGGATTTATATGAAAAAGCTGAGGGTATCGGTAAAGATGATTTACTCTCAGTTACTAATCTTTTACGTAGAATTACAGTTTTATACTGGAGTGTGTTGGGCAACCCTATCCAAAAGACTACAGACAAGGATGGTAATAAGGTTAAAATACATACCCCCTCCCAATTGGACTATTTACGAAAGATAGATACACTTTATCTTCAAATTATGGATAGTGAGCGTCGTATTGAGAATAGGACGTTAGTTAAAGCCCAGTTTATAACTAAGATTATGGAAACTGTGTTTGGTGTTATTGGTAGGAATGTTAGTCCAAATATAGCTGATATTATTGTAGCTCAAATAGGTGAGGTAATATTTGCATTCCACGAAGAGGGTAAAATAAAAGGTGAAATTACTGATATCCAAAATAAAATAGATAGTTTTCAGGACTTATCAGAGGAGGATGTGGAGGATGTTGGATCCATTAACAAGTGAGTTAGAAAATTACCGAAAAGTAATTAAACAAGTAGCTGAGAGATATAGATATAAACGAGCTCGTGGAGAATCTGCTTGGAATTACGATACAATACAGCAATTTAAATCTGTTGGTTTAGAAGAATTGATATGTGGGAAATACTTTTTAAATATGGGAGATATAATTCGCCCCGCAGTTATGGCGGATATTTTTGAGTTATGGGAAGAACGGAAAAAAAGAAGAATACATTTAGTATGTTTTAAAGAGGGGATTGGTTCTGGTAAAACCGAAAAGGCATCAATCATTATGTGGTTGCAGTGGTTTGAGTTATGTCTTTTAGGTGAGAACCCGCAAAAACACTTTGGTTTACCTAGTACGTCAAAAATAACGTTTTTGTGTTCTTCTAATAATGAAAAACAAGCAAGACGTGTGGCTTTTAGTAAAGTATTTGGTAAGTTTTTATCTGAGTTTAATAAAGACTATTTTCCTGTGAATCCACAGTATGTTACTGAGATACAGATAATGAGAAATAATACATATGTTTATCCAGGTAATGCAAGTGCTTTATCTATACAGGGATATGACTATTTTGGTGGTATTATGGACGAAGCCAGTAGTATGGAAAGAACCGAGATGAGTAAGAAGGCTGTTGGGGAGGAAACCTCGTTTGATGCAGCGGAGGAACTGGAAAATGCTATTAGTCTTCGTATGAGTTCAAGGTTCCAAGAAAATGCTGGGATGTTGGTGGCAGTTAGTTCAGCTAAGTATGTAGATGATTTTATAGACAGGAAAAAGAAAGAGTATGAACGTTTGGGGGATGAATCATCTATTTTCTACAGAGAACGTACATTATACGAAAGTTTTGCAGTGACTAACCGCAGGCCGTTTAGCAATTATAACAAGAATGTAAAGGATAAATACAATCCTGTTGATGGTTATTTTTATATTGATGTTGATAATGTTGAGGAAGTAACTGAAGATATCGCAAATTTATATTTTGCTTTTGTTTATAAGTTGAAACAGTATAGAAATGCTATTCTATCGTATTGTAGTATAGCAAAGAATGAGTATAAGGAATACAGAAGGGTACTAAAGTTGGAGGAAATGTGAAAACGTATTATATGGTGTATTTGGATACGCTTACTAAAACTGACATAGTGGACGAGGATGGTTGTATTGGTGGTGTTAAGGTGTTTTTCCCAGGTCGTGTTTGGGATGGTGAGATATTTGATGACAGGAAGAAGGCTAAAGCGGTTTACAAAAATGTTAAAGAAATGGATAAAAATGCAAAGTTTACAAAAATACAGGTAGGTAATGGATAAGTTAGTGATGGATATAGAGACTACAGGTCTTGATATTTATAGGGATGATATTATTGAAATATGCGTTTTGAAGTTGGATAATAATTATTTAGTTGATGATACCTTCCACGAACTTTTAAGAGCTAAGAGAAAGTTACCAGGAAGAATTGTGAAACTCACGGGCATTACAGATGAGGAATTGAAAGATAAGCGATATTTCTCAGAAGCAAAAAATGATTTACGTTGTTTTATCAGGAATCACCCAATATATGTTTATGGGGGATTAGAAGAAAGATATTTTGAAAAAAAATATGGGTTTAAAAATAAGTTCATAGATGTATTTGGTATAGTAAAGAGAAGATACCCATATTTTGGGAGTTACAAACTTTTAAATGTTGCTAAAAGGTTTAAATTACATGCTCCAGAATCCCATCGTGCTGTTGCGGATACACTACTTTTATCTTTTTTGATGAGAGAGTTGAGATTATGAGAATAGTAAAAGTACCAAGAATTGATTACAGGAACTTTATTGTAGCCCCAAGAAAATTTTTAAGGGATACAATAAATGTTTCAGGTAAGGCAGAGGAGGCTTTTATTCTATTCCCCGATAAAGTGAAAGCTTGTTTTGAGTATGGGTTGGTGAATCCATTTGATGAAGAAACATTGAAGTTTGATTCTGAGTGGATTCCCACAAATCCAAGTGCAATTAGGTTTATGCATATTGATTTAGCTCAGAATAGATGTGGGGTAGGCATTAGTTGTTGCCATGTATCCCATATAGAGAATGTTGAGAATAAAGACGGTAAAAGGGAGCAGATGCCTTTTATACAATTTGATTTTGTTGGTTCTATTAAGGCTGAGAGAGGGGAGGAAATAATTATACAGGATGTTGAAAATATTATATATTATTTGAGTGGTAAGGGGCTTCATTTTGGGCTTATAACTTTTGATAGATTTCAATCGGTGCATTTGCGACAGCGTCTAACAAAACGTGGGTATATTGTCGCACAAATGTCTGTAGAAAGGTGTTCTTACAAAATAGTTTTAACAACCCCATCTAAAACTAATATGGATGGGTATAAAAGGGTGAGCACTGAAGGTCAGGTTTTGGTTGCGTTAACTTGTTTTAAGGATTGTGCGTATATGAATTTGTTAGCAATACCTTTCCACGAGCTTGCACAGAAAGAAGTAATAAAATCGTGTTTTCAAAAACGGCGAAATAAAATTGTGCCGTTACCAAATATGACTATAGATATATTTCATTCTATGGGTGGTTCGATATTAAATTTAATGAGTAATACTGGCATTGTGAGGGGAGTAAGTGATGAAGAAAATGAACTTATTAAGGATAAATTTTATGAAACTTATCCTGATAGATATAGTAACCAAAGCAGTATAACAGAGAAATCTAATAAAGTGCAGGTAGAAGATCTATTCTATGTCCAGGATGATTATAGCCAAGATGATTATGGTTATTATTAAATTTATAACAGGAGGTTGGTTAAGTGAGTTATGATGATATAAAAAAACAATTAGTTAGTGGTAAAAAGAAGGAATTTGTACTTAGCAGTTCTGAATTAGCTGAGTTGCTTCATCAAGGTTTTAAAGAAGGCACAATTGAAGAAAGAGGGTGGCATAAGAATAACAAGCAGCGGGTTTTTTCCACTGATGAACCAGATCCATTCTATTCTGATCCAATATATGAAAAGGTAGGTTACCCTGCTTTGCCTTATTCATTTAAAGGCAAAACCAAACATTTGGCTAAAAGTGAAAAGGAGAAAGTGAGCGAGTCAGCTTATGGGCTAAGGTTATCTGGAACTGGTGAATTGGTTGCACGGGGGAATAAACATATAAGCCAAGAAGAGCTTTTTTTAATTCAGGATGCAGCTTATCTTCGTGTTCATATGGATCCTTTGGGGACTAGTATTATTGAGAATTTTGTCAATTTTGTGATTGGTCGAGGAGTTCAAGTTGATTGTTTTGTGCCAGAGATAGAGGCTCAGTTGAGGTCTTTTAGGGAGCAGAATAATATGGATACTAAGGAAGTGGATATGGTAAAGCATAGTTTTATAAATGGTGAATTTTTCCTTAAAATAAAAGTTAATGATAGTAGAATACGTGTTTATGGTGTAACACCCCAGAATGTAATTGATCTTGAATCTAATGAAGATGATTTTAGTGATATTTTAGCCTATAAAACACTTCCCCCAAAAGCGTGGAAATCTAATAATTACAAATTTTATTTCGATACAACAAAAACTGGTTGGGTAAAAGATATTAAATATTATATAGAGGAAGGTGTTCCAATCAGTGATTATGAGAAGGAGTTTTCGAAAGATGAAATGTATATCCAGTACATCAAGATAGGCAATTATGACGAAGTTCGTGGAAGACCACCTTTGCAACCTGTGTTAAAATATTTGAGGTATGCAGAAGATTACACAATTGATAGAATGAGGCTAAACCATGAACGTTCTAAGGTCATAATGGTTAAAACTGTAACGGGAGGGGATAGCACCCAGGATAAACCCTATTTAGCCCCTCGTGGTGGCATAGTGTTGATTGCTACTAATCAAGTTAGATATGATATACTAGAGTCACATATTGATGCTGATGATGCAAAAGAGGATGGTATGTGGATTCTCCATTCTATTGGTGCTGGGGTTGTTATGCCTATTCATATATTGCAACAAAGGGCAGATCAAGGAGTTTACGCTGCAATTAAAAAAATGGATTCTCCTTTTACACAAAATATTCTTAGATGGCAGGATTTTTATGATAGAAATTGGCAAAAATTGGATAAATTTGTAATAATGAAGAAAGTAGAAGATGGTAAGTTAAAAAAGTCTTATAAGGTACCAGCTTTTATAGGTTTGAATTCGGGTAGATCATCCAGGGAAGCGGTGGAATTTTTTAGTGAGCTAACCCCATATATGGTAGAAATGGTTTTGGATAAACAGGCTAATGGTAAAATTGTTAAGGAAATTGAGAAGCGAATAAAAAAGGAGAAGATGAATAAAAGTATTATGGTACCTACTGAGGATATACCTATTAATAGGATATTCCCAGATGCAGTTAAGGAGAATCCTTTGGAGATAGCTAAGGTTTTATTTTTGCACAAGAAAATGGGTTTAGTTAGTATGTCGACTGCTGCTAGGAAAGCAGGTTATGATTGGAGGGCGGAGGTTAACCAAATGGCATATGAGAAAGGTTTAGGAATAGATCCTGGGGATATGGATAAAGATGGGAAGGGTGTGAGCTCTGAACCCGGGAAAGCTGGGGCTGGTGATGAGTTAAGCGATGGACAGACTAGTGGGTTTAATATAAAAATTTAAATTAAGAGAATAACTAAATTAAAGGGATTATTAAATGGATGAGAGTAAATTAAAAATAGATACATTTAGATGTACTACCTCTGTAACTGAACCTAATAATGCTGTAAGAATTACCCATATACCTACTGGAATAGTAGTTATTTGTAAAACTGAAAAAGCATTACATCTTAATAAAAGAAAAGCATTAAAAGAATTAGAATTAATTTTAGTGAAAAGACTACAAAAAAAAGAACAAATCTAGTGGGGTATAGTGGAAGAAGAAATTAGTGAAATCATAGAAATATAAAAGGGAAGGAATAATATTATGGCTGAAGGTAATATATTAATGAAAAAAAATAATCCTAAAGATATTATTTATGCAGTTACTGTTTTGCTGCTTAAAGATGAGACAGTTGAACTTGCTGGGGAAACATCTATGGATGCAGACAGTACATTTAAGTTAAATGAAGACAAAGCATACAGGATTATTTGTGATGTTAAGAATAAACTGGAAACTGAAAGAATAGCTAATATGTTTACGGAGGGTGAATGATTGATAAAAATAATATATATGCGGATTTAGTAGAGAGGTTAGAAAAAAGCCAAGAGATAGATAAGTTAGCTAAAGGTATTCCTATGTATAAGGTATTATTGCATTTACTTGATGCGTATAATAGTTGTTGCTTTTACGGTGATGTCGTAATTCGTATTAATGGTACAGAGGTTAAATCAATATCACACGATAACGTAAGTGTGAGATTAGAAGAAAAATATTGTTTTGATGAGGACGATGCTGTTGTTTGATAAAAAAGCGTATAACAAAGCGTATCAGCAAAAAAATAAAGAGAAAGCCAAAGAATATCGACAAAAAAATAAAGAGAAAGCCAAAGAATATCGACAAAAAAATAAAGAGAAAGCAAAAGCGTATAACAAAGCGTATCAGCAAAAAAATAAAGAGAAAAAGAAAGAGTATAACAAAGAGTATCATCAAAAAAATAAAGAGAAAGACAAAGAGTATCAGGTAGAGTATAATGAGAATGTGAAGAATAATACAGAACTCTTAGAAAGAAGAAGAGCGTTTCGTAGGAAGTACCAAAAGAAAAAAAGGACTAGTGACCCAAGATATGCAATAAGTTGTAGGATTAGTTGTAGTATCAGTCAGTCTCTAAGAAAAGGTGCTAAAAATGGTGTACATTGGGAGGAACTCGTTGATTTTACATATGATGAATTGGTGAATAGGTTAAAAGCTACTTTACCAAAGGGATGTATATGGGAAGATTTTGTGAAAGTAGGCACTGACTTACAAATAGATCATATACGACCAATAGCCAGTTTTACTTTTAGCTCCCCTGAAGATCTAGAATTTAAAAAGTGTTGGGCGTTAGATAATTTGCAGATTCTTACCAAATGGGCTAATAACAAGAAGAGTCATAAAATATTAACAAAGGAACAAGAAATGGATAAAGAAGAAAGGAAAGAGTACAATAAAGCATATCGTCAAAGGAATAAAGAGGAAATAAAAGAGAAAAAGAAAGAGTATTGTCAAAGGAACAGAGAGAAGATTAATAGTCTTGCTAGGGAACGTTACCGAGAAAATAAGGGGAAAAGAAAAGATCGTTATCAAAGAAATAAAAAAGAGAGTAGAGAGTATCATCAAAAAAATAAGGAAAGAATAAATGAATACCAAAAGATGTATTATCAGGAAAATAAAGAAAGGATGAAAGAACAACGGAAAAAATACTACCAAGAGAATAACAAGAAGCGTGATAAAATATTAATAATTTAGCTATTTTAAGCCATAACTCTTTTATTCGTAAGATTTCTGTATATTTCTAAAAAAAACACTTGCATATTGAAATTTATATATTTATATTGTATACCAAAAATGAGATAAATTTTGTTCTTTTAAATTTTTTGTTGTTAAAATATTATTTTTAAAGACTTTGTGTTGACTATCTATATTATACGGAAGCACACAATTCATCTTTGATACTAGGTGAGTTGTGTGCTTTTTGTGTTTAAAGGAGAATATATTGCCACTACCTAATTTCCATTCGGCTCGGATAAAGAGCCCAAAAAAATATAAAAGGTTTGCTTATAAGAAAAATGAATTTGGATCTGGGGTCGATGTTGTTTATGGTATTAAAGCTGATGGTAAATCAGAAGTTCAAGCAATTCGGTTCGCTAGATCGAAGTTCACTGCTGACCAAGCTAAATCTTGGATAAAAAAGCATAAATACAGTGGTTCATTTGAACCAGCCAAGGCTGTTAAATCTGATTTTATTTATATTCCTCCTGATTCTGTAATAAGTGAATATTTAGGTAATATTGAATTAGAAGATTGGGTTAATTCTACAAATAATATAGTTTCTTTATGTGAACGTGGTGTAATTGAAATAGGAGCTGATTTTGATACCTTTGCTGTTGAGATGGTAAATTCACGGTATAGGGATGACGAAGCTGAGGGTGATGTTTGGTTATACGAAACATTTGATTTTGATTTATCAGAAGCTAAGTTTGATGATAAAACCAAAGCATTAAGTTTACGGATTATTCAAGGTGAGAATTCCACCTATAATGGAATTAGTAAGAATGGGAATTTTTATTCTTCCAGTGTTATAGAGGCTTTAGTCCCTCATTTAGAGCAGAGATCAAAAATGTTTATAAACCACCAGTCTAGGGAAAGTGCTAAGAGAGGGGAACCTAGGGATTTAAAAGACTGGGCTGCTACAATTAAGGAAGTTTGGGTTAATGATGGTGGGGCTTATGTAAAGGCGGATATGTGTGATAACCAGAATAACTGGTTATTTACAGAAGCTAAAAAGCATCCTGAACAAATTGGTGTATCAATAGATGCTTATGTTGTTGCTAAGAAAGGTAAAAAACATGGTATAGAATGTAATATTATTGAGAAGTGGCATTTTCTAAATAGTGCTGATTTTGTGGGAGACCCAAGTGCGGGCGGTATCACTATTGGTATTAGCGAGGAAGAAAAGAAATATGCAACTGCTTTTTGTAATATAGCTGAACAATTAGGAGGGGTTAATTTGGAAATTAGTGAAAAAATTAAAAAATTATTTGAGGCTGCTTATAAAGATATTTTTGATAAAAATATTGAACGCTCAAAATTTAACCAAATATGGTATACGGCAGAAGATTTAATTAGGTATAATATTATAAATGATAAGGATATGAGTGAGGATGAAAAAAGGAATGGTATTGTTGAAGTACTGGAATTATTGAAATCTTATATATTAGATTTGAATTTTGAGGATATTAAATATGGTTTTGAGTCAATAATTAATAACAGAATAAATATAAACACCCTAGGAGGTGAAAGTTCAGTGAAAACAGAAGAAATTTTGGAAATCCTGAAAACTGCAAGTTTTGATTCTTTAAAACAGGCAGGTAATGTGGTTGTATTAGAGGAAGCTGTGAAAGAAGCTACGGAAACTGTTGAAGGTACTATATCGAGTACAAAAGAAGAGCATAAAAAAGTAGTTAGTACTAAAGATACAAAAATTACTGATTTAGAGGAAGATGTTAAAAATAAGGAAAAAGAGATTGCTAAACTTAAGGAAGATAATAGAGTTAGAGATAATACTGTTAAAATAGATAAATTCTTGTCGGATAAAGATAATAAAATAAATAAAGCTCTAATTATACCTACGCATTTGGAAACTATAAAGCATATGAAAGATGATGAATTAGATAAGGCTCTCGAAGAATTAAAAGTTTTTTCTACTTCTATCAAAAAAGTCGCTGTAGATAAGTTTACGACTTTGAGTAAATTGGAGGAAGAAGCTAACGGTGATAATGGAAAAGCTACTGAAGAATTCAGTAGGAAAAGTTTAGTAAAAATTTTAAAAAAATAAATTTTTGGAGGTGAAATAAATGGCTGTAAATGTATCAAATATTGAAATTGCTTGGTATGATCCGTCTCCTATGAGTATGATTGAATTAAGTAGAGGAACTGCAGGGGATTCTTTTTCCAGGGGAGATTTAGTTGATGATGATTCAGGTGCGGGTGCGTGTGATGTTGTGGCGGATGCTGATAAATCTGATTTTATAGGTGTTTCTATGGTTACTGTTGATGGGGCACTTGATGTTTTATCTAAGGTAGTGATTGCAACAAAGGCTGTATTAAGAGTTCCTCTTGCAACTGGGGAGAGTACAATTTATTTTGGGGAAGCTGCTGCTTGGAAAACAGGTGCAAATGGAACTGCGTGGACTTTCGAAAACACTACAACTGAAGCAATAGCCCATTGTATGAGTGAGAGTATAGTTGCTCTTAGTACCGGTAAATTTATTATCGACACTTATACTATCAGAGCGGTCACTGCTTTAGGTTATTTTGAAATACCGAATTAATTGCGTAATATAAGCAATAAATATAAATTTTTTGGAGGTGAAATAAATGGCTGTAAATGTATCAAATATTGAAATTGCTTGGTATGATCCTACCCCAGCAAGCTTAATTCAGTTAAGCAGGAGAGATACAGGGGATTCTTTTTCTAGAGGAGATTTAGTCCACGATAGTCTTGGGGATGCTGCGAAAGCAGGTACCTGCGATGTTGTTGCGTCTGCTGATAAAAGTGTATTTATAGGTGTTTCTATGGTTACTATTGATGGGGCACTTGATGCACTTTCTAAGGTAGTAATCGCAATGAAAGCCATATTAAAAGTTCCTCTTGCAACTGGACAGACCACGATTTATTTTGGGGAAGCTGCTGCTTATGTTACGGGTGCAAATGGAACTACATGGACTTTTAATAATTCTGTTACTAATGCAATAGCACATTGTATGAGTGAGAGTATAGTTGCTCTTGGTGTTGGTAAGTTTATTATAGATCCTTACTCTGTTAGGGCGGTTACTTTAATAGGCTATTTTGAGGTAGTTACGTAAAATTTTTTGAATTAGTTGAATAATATAAATATAAATTTTTGGAGGTGAATAAATTGTTTCAAAGAGGTGAATTAAAAAGTCTAGTCGAGAATCTTGAAGTACAGACTGGTGGTAATATTCTTAAAAGGGATTTGTTACTTAAGGAGGAAATCACTACTGCTTTAGAAAAAGGAGAACTTAAGATTAAGGACTTTGATTTTGAGCAAATGGCTGTTGAATTGGCTACTAATGGTGTTCCACTAAAAGAATACTGTGATAGACATGGTGTGGGTGGTGTTGCTGAAGCAATGGGTGCTTCTGCATTTCCTATAATGACAAAAACGGTTGTTGGATTCTTTGTAATCCAGAGTTACGAAGTTGCTATGGGTAAAACAGATAAATTGGTTACTGAAGAGGATTCTAGAAGTACTAGCAGAGATACTATTCCTGGTCATACTGCTGCAGGTGGTTTCGAGAATAGACCTGAAGGAACAAGATACGAGGATAAGGGAATTGGTGAGAAAAAGGTTAGTATTCGTACTGATGACTTTGGTGAAATGTTCTCATTTACTAAAGAGGCTCTTTATGAGGATAGGATGGGTAAACTTCCTAAATGGGCGAATGAAGCAGGGAGAAAAGGTGGATTGCTTAGAGCAAAAACTATTATACAAACTCTTGAATTACAACCACGTACTGCTTTAGGTGAAACTGCTAGTACTCTTGAGTGTCATGTTGCTAACGGAACTATAATCACTCAGGCAAATCATTATAAAGATACTCATGCTGCTGTTACTGGTCTTGATGGTCAGGTTAACGATAATCTTGATATTACTGATAGTGGAGGTACTTTAACTACTAATGGTATAAATGCTTGTTATAAACTTTTTGGTGATTTTCTAGATGAAAAAAGTGATGAGATAGTTGTCGCCCCAACTGCTTTAGTGGTTCCTGTTAAACTTGCTTTTACAGCTTGGCAGTTACTAGGTTCTGAAGGTCAGTTTGATACTGCTAACAGAGCACAGGGTGGAGCATTCTGGAGGGACTTGTTACAAGATGGTGTGATAACTTCTCCGTTCCTGGCACAGGATTATTTTTATTATATAGGTGAGTTCCAAAGACAGTTAACTTGGTTATGGACATTTAGACCCGATACTGAGATGGCAAGTGCTTCGGCTAGTGAGGCTTTTACGAATAACATAATCTGGAGAGTTAAGCATTCCTGGCATGGTGGTTGTGGTCATACAGACTACAAATATATCATAAAAGCCGGTTCAGCGTAACAGAGTTAATTGAATCAATTACTTAAAGGGGTAACTTAAATTATCCCTTTAAGTATAAATCTTTAACATTTGCAGGTTTAAATATGCCCAAAGGTGTATACCAGAGAACCGAGGAACGGCGGAAAACTGATAGCGATAGGTGTATAGCGTGGAACAAAGCGAGAATAGGAAAGAAGCGAAACCCAGAGGCAGTAGCAAGAGGTGCTCAGAAAAGACGAAAGTATTCTTGTAATGACTCTTACTTTGAGGTCATAAATACACCAGAGAAAGCTTATTGGTTGGGTTTTATAGCTGCTGATGGGTGCGTGATGAGTCGAGGGAATGTTATTAAATTGTTGGTGATTATACTTAATGAGAAAGATAAAACTCATTTGGAGAGGTTTAAGAAAGCAATCAATTCAAACCATAAACTGTACCAACAGAAAAACAGAAATCAATATGGGATATCCATTAACTCCCCAAAGATGTTTGATGATTTAGTTAATAATGGTATAGTTCCTAGGAAGTCTAAAATACTGAGATATCCACCCACAATTCCAGACGAGTATAATAAAGACTTCATTAGAGGTTATTTTGATGGTGATGGTTGTTTTAGTATACATGAGAATTTACCTAGGTTTTCTTTATATAGTGGTTCTAAACCAATGTTACAATCTGTTTTAAGTATTCTTGATGATGATTTGAGTTTTAGTTTTCCTTATAAGGTAACCCTTAATAGGAGAAATTATGCAATAGATATTGGTGCTAAAAAAAATGTGATGAAAATATATGATTATTTTTATAATAATAGATGTTTATATTTAATACGAAAACGAAATAAAATTAAAAATTACGAGGAGGTTAGTAGTAAATGCTAAAAAACAAGTTATTTAAAATATTCTACCCTTGGGTTCCATTTGTTATCTTTGGGTTGTTGGTTGCTGCTAGTTATACAACTAGTAATTTTGATAGAATCTGGATACAGAAAACACCTGAGATAACGGGTGTGAATAATGATACTATGACAAATATGCCTGATGGTACTTGGGACTTTGGGGATGCAGATATAAAGACTAGTGGGGATATTTATTTAGGTGCCCAAAGTAATGGCATAAACTTTATTGGATTAGATCTAACCCAAGATACTATTGTTTCAGATGCTATACTGTTTACAAGTAGGTCAGACCATAGTATTGTTCTTGTTGCTTGGGCTGATACTCTTGCTAGTCCGTTAGATACTACTTCATTTGGGTTAAGTACACATGTATGGGCGGTAGGTAGTTGTTTGGTAGTAACCAGTGCAGTTGTTACTGTTGGTATAGACACAGGATTCTATGGCTGGTCTGTTAATAATTAACCTATAGTTACAAACTTTTTTTAAAATATAGGAGAATTATGAATAAATATTCTGTACTACTTATTAGTGTAATATTATATATTCTTTCTACTGGTATTAGTGTATTCGGTCAGCCAATTGTTGGAGGCTATCAATATACTTCAATGGATACTATATATGATAGAGTATTTGATGGTAAAGATTTAGACCCAGCTAACAGTGTAATGGCAGACACAACGGCTTATTTTTCCTTATATAATGCAATCGGTTTAGGGACGATATTTGGGAAATACGATACTTCGAATGGCGAGACTGGAGGGGTATTACCCCCTGGGCTTCGTGTAGACCTTCAAGTATCTGATACATTAGGTGGTAATTGGGCAAGTTTGACTGGTGGGGATTCAATTTTCTCATTGACAAATAATAGTGCTGTACCGTCAAAGTGGTATTACGATGAATTTACTATTCCCCCTTGTCGTTATGGGCGATTTATTGTTGTCTGTGATACCGTGCCTTGGCTCCCAGGAACTGCGGCTGATACATCTAAGTATCATATTAAATTAGTATTTGGGAAAAAGTGAGAGGTAGTAATGCCAACATTACATCTTGTAGCAAACTGGTGTGTACCAGGTGATATAATTGATAGTAATACGGATCTATTAAAAGTTGAACTTGTTGATCCTCAGAACATCACAATAACAAAATTAGCAGTTAATAGTCTATCCCCTGCAACTGGTGCAGCTACAATAATTTTTGGAAATCAGGCTAGCGGAGCGGGGGATGAAATAGTAGTTACTTTTTCAGCAGGTAATTACTACGCTGAAACAACAGGAACTATCGAAACAACAACTACATTTTTTTGGATAAGATCAGGCAACCCTGCGGGTTTAAGCCATATAAATATTTCTCCGAGGTTTTCCTATGCTTAAGATAAAATATATATTTTTAATTTTATTCTTGTTTTGTTATTCCTTTAGCTATGGCCAAATTAGCAAGAAGCAGATAACTCTTGATAGGATAAATGTAGATAGTGTATTTGCAAATAGGGATACATCGAATAAAGCGGGTAGGACTACATTTCCTGATACAGTTGATATTAATGTTCTTTTTGTAGATGGTGCTGTTATTGGTGGTGACAGTATTGGGGGGCTTGATACTGTTAAAAAGGTAATTTCTGACACTGCCGATGCAGTAAGAGATGTTGCAATAGACTCAGCTATTGTAGTATTTAATGATTCAACTCAATCTATTAAGAACTGGATTTCGGATACTGCAGATGTAGTAAGAAATGAAGCAATAGATTCAGCTATTGTAGTATTTAATGATTCAACTCAATCTATTAAAACTTGGATTTCGGATAGTTCGGATTTAAGATTGTTGAAATCTGCTTTTGGTGATTCAATGGGTAATATAGATTCTAATTATATAACTAATGATAAGATAGGATTTGAAGACATAGCTAATCTTCCAGAATGGTTTTCTCAATATACTAATACAATAGCTTTGATTGAAAGTTTATCTACAAAGATTACAGAAGGTGATTTATCAGACAGTAATTTTATGAAAGCAAATAATCTTGCCGATTCTATAAATAGGATTTTAAATGATAGTTCTTTCTTAACGATTGTAAATTTTTTATCAAGTCTATCAGACAGTAATTTTATGAAAGCCGATAATTTTAATGATTCTATATTAGTGATAGATTCTACTTATATTACAAATGATAAGATAGGTTTTGAAGATGTAAATAATCTACCTGAAGAATTAGCATTGAAAATAAACATATCTGTAGTCGAAGAATCTCTTGCCACGAAAGCTACTCTTGCTGATGTGAATAGTCTAATATCTGATACTGCTGGTGTATTAAGAACTGAGATGAAAGATTCAAGTATTGTAGTATTTAATGATTCAACTCAATCTATTAAGAACTGGATTTCGGATACTGCAGATGTAGTAAGAAATGAGATGAAGGATTCAGCAGCAGTAGTTGTAGGAGATAGTTTAGGTAATAACTATACTACCAGTATTATATTAGCAGAATCTCTTGCTACAAAAGCTACAATAGTACAATTAGGAGACAGTTTAAGCAGTAATTATTCTACCAGTATTATATTAG
>SDBU01003971.1_pt1 | contig 18475 bp, 14 predicted proteins | sample 2277071 | NCBI WGS metagenome assembly SDBU01 (sample SAMN10397929, study PRJNA504765) | marine sediment metagenome | isolation source: marine sediment core GS08_GC12, 126 cmbsf | place: Arctic Ocean: Gakkel Ridge, Loki's castle | collected 2008 | reverse complement strand
CTGGATTCGAACTCAGGATCCAGAGATCTCGGGTCCGAATCCCGTAATCGGGAGCCTAGAGAGTCAGGCTGAATTTATAAGAGCTGCCAGTGAATGCACATATGTCTTCTCAGATGTCAGGGTTCACCCTATTCCTTTTTAGTCCAGGAAAACGAATTCAATGATTCGGAAAAGCCTGACGGTCTACGTTTCGTCCAGGGGGCCGAAATTCGGAGCTCAAGAGCTAGGCTCGTAACCCCTAGGATACGGGTTCTAATCCTATACAAGGGGGCTTGGAAGAGAAAAGGCACCCTCTTCAGGTGCCTTAAGTAGCGGGGCTCAGATTCGCCTGTCCAGAGTGAAGCGTGGGAAACTGAGGACCTTCAGGTTACACCGCACCGTAACCGGCGCGGCACGGTGTGAGTTCTAACCCTGAAAAGGGGGCCTTGGACCGTCAGGCTAGGTTCCCAAGGGTGGCCTTGCGATTTTCGACAGCTTGGAACCCAGCGAGCGTTAGTTTCGATTATCCTACACGCGGAGAGTCAACCCAGTAAGTGCATTTGAGGTATAGGGCAGGAACGCTACTAACCTCACCTTCATTCTTCTGTTTTGCGCTTGCGAGTTGAATCTGCGACTAAATCAAATTTGTGCTTTTTTATGAAATCGCCCAAGACTCCCGTCAAATCAGGACGTCCGATCTCCTGCAGATTATAGTAAACACGTGTGGAGGGTTTTTTGATCTTGATGATGCGATTAAGATCGATGGGCGTGCCGATTATCACAGCATCACATTCAGTGTTGTTAATTGTTGTCTCGAGATCCTGAAGTTGCTGTTTGCCATATCCCATTGCCGGTAGCACTGTCCCGATATCAGGATATTGTTCAAAGGTCTCCGAAAGCCTTCCAACAGTATACGGACGTGGATCCACGAGTTCTGCGGCACCAAACTTCTGGGCAGCGACTACGCCCGCCCCAATTTTCATTTCGCCATGAGTAAGAGTAGGGCCATCTTCAACTACCAACACTTTCTTGCCCTTAACGATTGATAGATCATCAATGTCAAGTGTCGATGCCGCATCGACGACGACCGCATCGGGGGCCACAGAAGTGATGTTCTTCCGAACTGCTTCGATTCCAGCAGCGTCGGCACTGTCCATTTTATTGATGACTACTACATCGGCGGCTCTCAAGGTGACCTCACCCGGGTAATAGCGCAGTTCATGACCTGGGCGATGAGGATCAACCAACACCACCTGGAGATCGGATACATAAAATGGGAAATCGTTATTGCCACCATCCCAAAGGATTACATCGCAGCCAGCGGGGTCATTTTCAGCTTCCCGGAGAATAGCTTCATAATCTACACCGGCGTAGATTACATTGCCGCGAACAATATGAGGCTCATACTCCTCCATCTCTTCTATGGTGCACTTGTGCTTCTCAAGATCTGACAACTCCGCGTATCGCTGCACCTTTTGAGCAACGAGGTCTCCGTAGGGCATAGGATGACGAATGGCGACAACCTTGAGGCCTTTTTCCATCAGGATCTCAATAATCTTCCGTGATGTTTGGCTTTTGCCGCAGCCGGTTCGAACTGCACAGACCGAAATTACTGGCTTGGTGCTCTTGATTTGGGTGTCCTTGGGTCCTAAAAGAACAAAGCTTGCGCCCGCAGCTTCTACAATCGCACTCACAGCCATTACATGTTGGTACGAGACATCACTGTAAGAGAAGGTGCACTCATCCGCTTCCAGTTCCTTAATAAGCCGGGGAAGATCCTCTTCGGCGAAGATGGGGATACCTTCAGGATAAAGTTCGCCAGCTAATTCGGCCGGGTACTTTCGCCCCTCAATATCCGGAATTTGAGCTGCGGTAAAAGCGACCACGTTGCACGCCTCATTACCGCGGTAGAAGGTATTGAAATTGTGGAAATCCCTCCCTGCTGCACCTATGATAATTACATTTCTCTTCGACATATTGTTCTCCTCATCATGTAGTAAGTCGGTTGGTTCAGCTTCCCAGAGTTGCTACCATCACTGCCTTAATCGTATGAACTCTATTCTCAGCTTCATCGAAGGCAACGGATGCCGGCGATTCAAACACCTCGTCAGTGACCTCCATAGCCTCTAATCCGAATTTCTGATAAATATCTTCACCAATAACCGTTTCGCGATTATGGAAAGCGGGCAGGCAATGCATAAACTTCACATTTGGATTGCCTGTCTTCTCCATCGCTTCTGAATTGACTTGAAAGGGTTTCAACAGTTCGATTCTGTCTTTCCAAACTTCATCTGCTTCCCCCATGGAAACCCATACATCTGTGCATAGAAAGTCGCAGCATTCAACTCCACTATCCAGGTCGTCGGTGATTGTTATTTTCGCACCAGTTTGGTTCGCTATATCTTGTGCTTTGTCGATCAATTCCTGATCCGGTTGAAGGTTCTTTGGGGCCACGGACCGATAATCCATCCCCATCTTCGCTGCCCCCACCAAAAGCGAATTTCCCATGTTGTTGCGAGCATCGCCCAGATAAGCAAAAGCTATATGACTGAGCGGCTTATCACTATGCTCCATCATTGTCATCAAATCAGCCAGCACTTGAGTGGGGTGGAATTCATTTGTAAGGCCGTTCCAGACAGGCACTCCGGCATATTCCGCCAGCACTTCCACTTTTTCCTGCCCAAAACCCCAGTATTCAATTCCGTCATACATCCTGCCTAAAACCCTGGCCGTATCTTTCATGGTCTCTTTTGTGCCCAGTTGCGAACCCGTTGGTCCAAGATAGGTCACATGCGCACCCTGGTCGTAAGCTGCCGTCTCAAAGGCGCATCGTGTTCGGGTTGAGGCCTTTTCAAATATCAGGGCTATATTTTTCCCAGTTAACTTGGGCTGCTCGAATCCGGCGTATTTTGCCTTTTTCAAATCAAGGGATAGCCCGAGCAAGAAACCAATCTCTTCGGGAGAGAAATCTAACAACTTCAAGAAGTGTCTATTTCGTAGATTAAAGGCCATTTGTCTCCTCCGGAATTAGAGTCCGCGAGTACGAAATTATCCTTATCAATCCCTTCTTCCGCGGCAACTGTGGGACGCTACCTATCGCACGGAATACAACACAATCGAACAACTAATTTTCTATCAGCTACTAAAACAGTTTGTCAAGCACTGGCCCACCCGCTATATTTACACCACTTAATGAAAAAGGATCTCAGGAAGCTGTTTTTTTCCGAACCATGACATATGTTACAACTTGTGTTAAAGGATCACCCGTGTTTAACATCTTGTTTTTGTTCTGGGTTTGCGATTTCCAAGCAATTATTATATATTATATATAATACTACAGCATAAAACGGCACGCATACGTTCCTATCGATACAGCCTTTGTTGTCCTGTGTCTTTCCACCATGAAAGGAGGTTCTTTGAAAAGTTAGTCTTCTTTGACCGGATAAACTCGTGATTTTACTCACTCATGGAGGATGAGGAGTCATGAAGAAAAAATTTGTAATATCTTTGTTCTTGATTGTTCTCCTGACTGGTTGCGCTCAACCAGCGGAGACCCCTGTAGGTGAAGAGTGTCCGCTGGTTGGACCACAGACGGATCTTGGAGGCCGAGAAGTCCGCATCGCGCTTGAGAATGCCTATCCGCCCTTCAATTATCTCGACGACGACGGAGAGGGGGTGGGCTGGGACTACGACGTGGGGCGCGCTATCTGCGAACTATTGAACTGTACGCCAATTTTCGTGGAAACCGCTTGGGAGGGGCTGTTCGAGGCGATGGCGGCGGGTGAAAATGACGTAGCGTTTGACGGCATCACCATTAATCTCCCTCGATCTTTGAAAATCGACTACTCTGACCCCTACATTGAGTACGGCCAGGTGGTTGTAGTCAAAGAAGAAGAAACACGCCCAGAGCTTGCAAGCGAAGAAAGTTTTGTCGCCTCAGATCTAAACCTCGGTACTCAGATCGGGACCACCAATGAGATCACCGCGATTAAGCTCGTTGGTGAGGAGAGGATCATGAGCTTTGACACATTCGACTTGCCTATGGTGGCATTGGAAGCCGGTGAAGTAGATTCAGTCATCATCGACGAGGTCGCAGCCATTGGCTTCATGGGCGAGAACCCTGGTCAATATAGGATTGCCTTCTCTGTGTCCAGTGGCGAGTATCTGGCATTCATCTTCCCGCCTCTCAGCGAACTTACCGGGCCCTTCAACTGGGCTTTGCAAGAAATGTTCGCCAACGGGTCGATGGATACGATCTGCGAGGAATGGCTCCTTCGACCCTGCTCACCGGAGTAGATCGGGGGAATTATCTAGTAAAGATCATGCTACGGGGTGCCTATGGCGCCCCGTAGTTGACAGTTATTCACAACTCACGCCGCCCAGCACTAAAGGAGCGCCGGATGACCACAACGAGTGAAATTGAGCACCGTCAACCAGGAAAACCTTGGATCAGAACGCTATCAGAGCTGCCTTGGTGGGGATTAATCATCTTGCTAGCGGGAACGCTGGTCGTCTATTTTCTGTTTACGTCCACTCCATTTCAGAAGGCCTTCGTCTTTCTCGTCGGGGGTGTTCGACTCACTTTAATAATTAGCATCGTATCCTTCGGCATAGCACTGCTTCTGGGGCTTATCGCCGGGTTGGGAAGAGTTTCGAAGAATATCCTTTTCTACAATCTCTCCACTCTTTATGTCGAGGTGGTGAGGGGCATCCCGATCCTGGTCATGCTTATCTACTTCGCCTTTGTGGTGACACCCTTTGGCGTCCAGGTCATCAATCAGTTGGGTACCGCCATACTCCAGAACCTGGCTATTACCCCTCTAATTGGACTGGCCAAATCCATGTCCAACCTTCACATCCAGGATGTGGATATGATGACCAGAGCGATTGTGGGGATGGCCTTCGCTTACGGTGCTTTTGAGGCTGAAGTCTTCCGTGCGGGGATCCTCTCCATCGGGAGAGGACAAATGGAAGCTGCTCGTGGGCTGGGGATGAACTACTATCAGGCGATGCGCCACATAATCTTACCCCAAGCGATTCGCCGCGTCCTACCCCCCTTCGGCAATGACTTCATCTCCATGGTGAAAGACTCATCCCTGGTATCGGTTCTGGCGGTTCGGGAGCTGACCCATCTGGGCAAGCTCAATCGGGCTCGAACATTCCGCACCTTCGAGACTTGGAATTCGGTTGCCTTTCTCTACCTCATTCTGACTCTCAGCCTATCCCTTGTTGTTAAGTTGATAGAGAGGAGAATGGCCATTGAAGAAGAATAATGCTCACCAGGAGCCTCCATCTCAAATAGTCGATTCGTCAACTACTGATGGCGATATCATCATCATCGACCATGTCTACAAAAGCTTTGGGAAGACCAAAGCCTTAGTGGATGTCAGCCTAAGGGTGAAGAAGGCGGAGGTATGCTTCATCTTCGGCCCCAGCGGTGGGGGGAAAAGCACCCTTCTCCGCAGCATCAATCGCCTGGAGGCGCCTGATAGCGGTCGGATCATCGTCGATGGCATCTCAGTCACCGACGCCAAAGTCAACCTGGATATGGTACGAGCTGAGGTAGGAATCGTATTTCAACTTTTCAACCTTTTTCCCCACTTGACAGTTAAAGAGAACGTGACCATAGCCCAGGAGATCGTACGCAAGCGCTCAAAAGAGGAGGCGGAACAGGTTGCTTTAAAACTTCTAGAGAGAGTTGGTATACCTGAGAAAGTCGATGCTTATCCTGCGCAGCTCTCTGGCGGCCAGAAACAGCGTGTCGCTATCGCAAGAGCTCTGGCTATGAACCCCAAGATCATGCTTTTCGACGAACCAACCTCCGCCTTGGATGCAGAGATGATTAAAGAAGTGTTAGACGTCATGCTGGATCTAGCGAAAGAGGGCATGACGATGGTAGTCGTCTCTCACGAGATGGGTTTTGCCAAAGCCGCAGCGGACAGGATGGTCTTCTTGGCCGATGGTAGGATCGTTGAAGAAGCGTCCCCAAAAGAATTATTCGCCAACCCTAAGAAATCGAGAACAAAAGCTTTCATCGAACAGATTCTGGATTAATCACGTCGTAGGATCCGGGATACTCATTTACTGTAAGAGTACGCTGAGTTGGCGAATTTCCACGCCATACCACGCTTGGCCTGCACATCACAGTTTCTACAGCAGATTCAGGAACTTTATTCCTGTTTTGGCTCAGAATCTGCCAAGCGTTTAGTTCTTTATTAAAGAGAACCGCATCTCTTCAGGTGCTTTTCCGTCTCAGATAGCGGGGTTAGGATTCCCTGGCATGGACCGCCACCTGTACCTTCACACCAAGTACAGGCAGGGTAGGCGGACTCTGTCTTGCACCGTTACCGGTGCGGCGTGAGTTCCCTAGGCAACCCCGCCAGGGCAGGCGAATCCTGTATCGGGGGGCTTGGACCGTTAGGCCAAGCACTTAGGGTGGTTACACGGGTAAGTTGAATCTACGTTCCTCGAAAGGTAGTCTGGATGCAGGAGATAGAGATGGAACCGAAAGATTTGTATACATCTTGGGTCGAAACCGATCTCAATGCTATTGAAAAAAACATCCGTCTTATCACGCACATCACAAAGAGCGATGTAATGGCTGTAGTCAAGGCAAACGGGTATGGCCACGGTGCAATGCCCGTTGCAGAGAGCGCTCTTCGAGGTGGCGCAACTTGGTGCGCTGTATCTCAAGTTGAGGAAGCAATTATATTACGCCAATCCGGGTTGAACTGTCCGCTTCTTGTATTGGGATTTACACCGAGCGCCAGGCTGTCGGAGGCCATCGAACAGGACATCTCGCTGACATTCTGGAACGAGGAACAAATCCAGGAAATAATGATATCCGCCCAGGCAATGGGGCGGAAGTCCAAAGTACACATCAGAGTCGATACCGGAATGGGTCTTCTTGGGGCTCAACCCGAGGCGGTGGAGGATATTGTTCGACTCACTCATGGGTTGGAAGGCGTACAACTCGAGGGGATGTTCACCAATTTTGCACGAGCCGATGAGCCGGAAATGGACACGACCAATCAACAGTTTAAGACATTTCTTGACCTTCTATCACGTTTGGAATCTGCCGGATTGCGTCCTCCCATCGTTCATGCCGCGAATTCGGCCGCAACCTTAGTGAATCCCGAAACCCATCTCGATTTGGTTCGGATCGGATCCGCGATGTATGGTTTTCATTCTTCACCAGAATGTCTTCTGCCTGAGGGTTTTTTCCCGGCTCTCGCGTGGAAGACGCAGTTGAGTCAGATTAAGATGTTACCTCCGGGACGCGGATTGAGCTATGGCCATGTATATATCACGCAGCGAAACGAGCACATTGGGACACTACCCATAGGATACGCTGACGGTCTAAGGAGTATTGAGGGGAATAAAGTACTCATCCGAGGTCGAGAAGTGCCTGTCGTGGGTCGGGTAAGTATGGATCAATGCCTGGTTCAGCTCGATAGTGTGCCTGAAGCCGAGGTCGGTGATGAAGTCGTGTTAATAGGCCGGCAAGGAGAAATGCAGATCTCCGCTGAGGAGGTTGCTCAGCGATGGAATGCCATCAATTACGAGGTGACGTGCGGCATTAGTGCCCGTGTTCCGCGGCTCTATATTTAAGGAGGATCCCCTTCATTGAGAACGTAACATCTGTACAAGAATGGGTCTGAAATGGCCCAGGTGCTTTTAGCACACCGGATGCCCCATCCATCTCATGCAGGTTATGCGCGCGGCGAAGATCCGCATGTCTGTCTCAACCTCTTAAGTATGCTTATTTCACCGCAGGCATTCAAGCAAATTAACCGAACGCCCGCTGAGCACAGACGAATCATTTTCTAGGACAATTGATCTCGCAAGTAATTGATGCGCGATTCTCGCGTTCTACTCGACGAGCAAGTGACCGTTAGGCATTGTTTGTGAATTTCTAAAAGAGATGTAAATCAAGCAGCTCAGTTACTTTCCGGATCATAGGGTATTCCAAGGGTCTTCGGCACCACTGTTTTCCCCACGAGCCCAGCAAGCGCAGCGATGGTCAGCAAGTAAGGGGCCATCAAAAGGAATTGATATGGAATGGCAACCCCAAAGGTTTGGAGCCGTAGTTGTAGAGCATCCGTTGCTCCAAAGAGCAGGCAAGCTGCTGCGACTGCTATCGGATTCCATTTACCGACGACAAGTGCAGCGAGGACAACGAATGCCCGCCCAGCCGTCATGTTGGGTGCAAAATACCCCAGCCCGGTCAGTGCGAGGGCGCATCCACCCAACCCGGCGAATACACCGCTGAGAATCACCCCCGTATACTTATGCCAATGCACCGGCAACCCAGCGCTTGCGACAGCATGAGGATTTTCTCCCGTAGCTCGAATATTAAGCCCCCAGCTCGTTCGATAAAGAGCCCATACGGACACCAGTGGCAATATAAACGCGGCCCAGACAATTACGGGTTGAGCGAATATCACTGGTCCGAAGAAAGGCACATCGTGCCATTCAGGTGGGCTCAAAACAGGAAACGTGGGTGCGCGAAACCTCTCCGTTCGAAACAACCGGGCATATCCGAAATTTGTCAATCCGAGAGCGAGAAGATTTATCGATAGACCAGAGATAAGCTGGCTAGCACGACGGGACACAGTGAGGTAAGCATGCATTAGAGCTAAAAGTCCGCCAATCATCATTGCACAGATCGCGGCTATGTAAACATTCCCCGTAAGGAAACTCGCGGCGACCGATGCAAGCGCGCCGGCTAGCATCATACCTTCCATACCAATATTGACGATACCGACTCGCTCTGTATAAACTGCACCTACGCTGACCAGCATTAGCGGAGCTGCCAAGCGCAAGCTCGCCTCAAGCCAGTTAATTATGGAGTTCGCGTCCATGTGCTCCGCTCTCCTGTGCGCGCAATTTCTTCTTCTGCCGGGTGAGGCGTCCTCGATCGCCGAACCCAATAGCTACAACAAACACGACCGTCAATGCCTGGATAATCAGCGCCATAGAGGCTTCGATACCGGTCACGATCTGCATATTACTTGCACCCGCTTTTAGGCTTCCAAAGAAGATACCTCCGACGATTATCCCCAGCGGATTGCCATTGGCCAAGATTGCGAGGGCAAGCCCCTCGTACCCAACAAAGTGTACGAAGTAATCAAATAGTCTAAGTTTCAGCCCCAGGACCTCACCAGCTCCCGCCAGGCCAGCTATCCCACCACAAATTAGCAGGACAAGGAAAATATGCCGTGCAACGCCAATCCCTGCGTAGCGTGCCGCCTCGGGATTTTTCCCGATCATCTTGGTCCGAAAGCCAAATGGGGTGTTGCGCAGCACAAAGTGCGTGGCCACGCCAAGGAAAAGCGCCAAGATGAGACCAGCGTGCAGGCTTGTCCCCTTCACTAGAATGGGTAGGCGTGCACTGGGCAAAATGAGTGGAGACATAGGAAAGTTGGCACCCTTCACAGCCATTGGACTGGGCTCATGCAGAAGCCAACTGACAAGATAAACGGCTACATAATTCAGCATGAGGGTGGTACACACTTCATTCACACCCCGAAAGGCGCGGAGAAAGGCGGGCATAAGCATCCAAAGAGCACCACCGACGAATCCTGCTATAACGGCGAGGGATAGGTGAAGCCAAGCAGGCACCGGAAGCGGGATAATACCCACGGCGGCTGTGGCTGCTGCACCTAAGTAGATTTGTCCCTCACCCCCAATATTCCACAAACCAGCCTTGAAACCGAGACCAACGGCGAGCCCCCCGAGAATCAGAGGCGCGGCTCGTACGCCTGTGTTGGCCAACGCAGCGACGCTTCCGAATGATCCTTTAAGCAGAGCGACATACGCTTCAATCGGATTTGCACCTGTCGCCAAGATCAGTCCGGCGGAAACCATCAAGGCTAGGAAGATGGCAAGGATTGGCCTCGTAATAGAAAATACAAGTCCTCCCAGGCCAGGCAGTTCGATTGTTTCTCGCTCCTTCATACGCTCCCTCACACTACTTGTTGTGTACGCTCACCATAACCTAACATCATCTCCCCTATCAGGTTGACATCCGCGGCCTCTGCATTCAACTCTCCCATGATCTCACCTCTGAAAAAGACGATGATACGGTCGCTGACGGTCAATACTTCCGTCAATTCCGTTGAAATGAAAAGCACAGCAGCCCCGCGGTTTCGCTCTTGAAGCAGCATCTTGTGGACGGTCTCTACCGAGGCAACATCCAAGCCCCTCGTCGGCTGAGAGGCGACCAGCAGTGCAGGCTCAGCGCTTAACTCACGTGCTACTACAACTCTTTGTTGGTGCCCACCGGACAAGTGACGAAGTGGGATTGCGGGGTGCGGTGTTTTAATTTCGTAGTTCTGAATGAGGGTCTTTGCCCTGTCCCCTATTTCACTCCATTGCAGGATGCCCCGCTTTGTAAAAGGGGGATTGCCAAACGTTTTGAGGATCAGGTTCTCTTCTACGGTAAAATCGACAACCAGACCCGTCTTGCGCCGGTCTTCCGGGATGTAGCCCACCAACGATGGCTCGTGAGGGACTCCCGTAATGAGTTTTTCGTTGATTCGGATAGTGCCCTCTATGGGTCGGCGCAAACCCACAATGCATTCAGCCAATTCTCGCTGCCCATTCCCAGATACCCCGGCAACTCCGACGATCTCTCCTGCATGCACCGTCAGGCTCATATCTCTAATCGCCGGAACACCGCGGTCGTTATTGCAGCATAGGCTTCTAACGACCAGTACTTCTTTCTTTGCCTTTGAGGGAGGTCGCGGTCGCCTATCAAGGAAGACATCTCGCCCGACCATCAACTGCGCCATTTCGATGGGCGAGGTTTCTCTGGGGTCTACCGTGCCAACAACGTGACCATCTCGCAGCACTGTAACCCGATCGGCAATCCCTTTCATTTCCTTGAGCTTATGACTGATAAAGACGATCGAACATCTTTCATCTGCCATACGTCGTATGGTTTTAAATAGCTTCTCTACTTGAGAAGCTGCAAGGACGGATGTGGGCTCGTCAAAGATTAATATACGTGAACCCCGATAAAGTAACTTGAGAATCTCCAGCCACTGCCGGTCTCCCACCGAAAGCTGCCAGACCGGGGTTGAGGGATCGAGACCGAGACCGTACTCACTGGTCAGCTCTTTGAAACGGTCACGAGCCGAATCCAAGTTGAGCATGTACGGGCGCTCTTGTGGAATACCTAATATGATGTTCTCTAGAGCAGATAGGTTGTCTACCAGCATGAAATGCTGATGGACCATTCCAATGCCAAGATCGACAGCCACCCGCGGTGAGGTTATGCTAACCTCTTGGTCATGAATGGAAATTCTTCCGCTGTCCGGCTGGTGAAGACCGTAAAGGATGTTCATGAGAGTGGTCTTGCCTGCACCATTCTCACCCAACAAGCCAAGTACTTCCCCAGCCCTCACCTCGAGCGTAATATTGTCGTTCGCCAGAACACCTGGGAATCGCTTGGTTATCCCCACCATTCGCAATGCGATTTCGTCGGTTTGACCCACCCGCAATACCTCCAAGCCAAGCTATGCCCCACACCGAAATCTTGTCGGCGTGGGGCATTCACCTCGACACAATAGGTTTTGCTCCTATGGTTCTATATCGAGTTCTCCCGACCTCATCTGCTCCAGTGCCTCGTTGACTTTCTGTTGCACATCCTCTGGTGTCAAGTCTGTCATGTGTATATCGATCCCACCGGGGGTGTTCACAGTTACGTAAACTACTTCTCGGTTTATCCCCCTTCCACAGGCCAATTCTTTGATCATCAATCCAGGCGACCCCAACGTACTGCCGAGGACAGCATTGGGTCCAAGCGAGCTCGAATCTCGGTAGAGGCCAATCGCCCACACGGCCTCATCCTCCGCGGCGGAGATGAGGCCTGCATCCGCGGTATCCAACATGTGCCACAGTACGTCCACGCCATCGTCAATCAATGCCAGGCCCGCCTCGCGCGCCTTGGCCACATCCGCCCAGTCTCCGGTGGCTATGTAAGTGATCTCAATATCTCTGCCGCAGGTTTCCACACCACGCGTGAACCCATCTGCGCCATCGTCAGTAGCTCCAAGAATCTCTCCCACTACGTAGGCCACATGGTCTGTCTCAGTCATTTCGCAAGCCATGATCCCCGCCATATAGCCCATCTGCCGGAAGCTCAGCGTGGTGGCGCTTACGTTGTCGGCCATTGGATCCCCATCCGCCACACCGAACTGGAGATCTGGGTATTCCTCGCCTACGATACCAATCGAGTCCGCGTATTCGCCGCCATGGCCGATGATGATGTCATAACCTTCGGCAGCGTAGTTGCGCAAGACCTCAATCTGCTCATCTTGGCTGACGTCCTCACTGTAAGCAATTGTGACTCCACACTCCTCCTGCGCTTGCACGAGACCTTCGTAACCGAACTGATTCCACGACTGGTCCGTAACTACCCCCGGGAACATCACGGCAACCTTCGTTTTCTCCTCAGCAGGAGCTTCAGTAGCCGCTTGTCCGCACGCCGAGAGCACAAGCGCAAGCAGGGTTAGAATGGCAAATAGAAAGCTTACATGCCTTTTCATATCAATCTCCTCTTCTAGATGGTAATGAATTCCGCTTCGAATCAGTGTCTATACTTAAATGGCGACTTGCTCGCCTATCATAGCTTCTCCTTTCGCTCCGGGCTGCAATGTGCTGATTTGGTCACGATATAATTCTCTTCGCGCAATCTCCGCGATATGATCCGCAACTTGTTTGGCGACCTTCTCTCTGGCTTTTCACGGGAAATGTAGGTCACCTAGTAAAGAATGTCGGACTTTGAGGCGATGCCATCTGGTGGACGGGTGTGTCAAACCTGCTTCGCTTCTCATCGCGAGATGCAATTTCCACAAGCCCGCCTTCTTTCTTCTGACCTCTCCTTGTTTCCTCCAATCGAGATTAAAGGGGTTTCCTTAACCGCGATCAGAAGAATTAGAATCCCTCTACCTGCTTGGGGAAGTAATCCTCAAGGGTCCCTTCCCGGTATACATCTGCCGTACAGCAGTGAAGTCCACCGCCGAATGGTGATACTTCATAGAACGGGACTGGGACGACTTCAAATCCATGCTTATCGAGCAACTCCATAACAGGGGTTTCACTGGCTTCAACACAAACGGTCTTCGTATCGAGTACAAGAGTGTTCATATTCAGCCACCAACTGCAGAAGTCATACGGCCTTTTCTTCTTAAGAACCGTTTTCGGGGTTTCCACAAGTTCCCAGTCATTCTTCTCAAAGAATTTCCATTCCTCCTCCCCAAGAGGGGGGCGCGTCGGATTGATAAGCGCGAAGCCGGGGCGAAGAGGAACGAGGGTCGAGTCTAAATGCCACGGAAGGAGTTCCCTGCGGCCTACCTTATGGATTCGATGATTAGGAAAGTGGCGGCGCAACCAGTCAATACCAGCATCATTCGTAACCATTGATTTCTGGACGATAAGGTCCTTTCCGAAGCGGACAACATCAGCAGCATCAAACAATAGTTCCTTTTCGGTGGGTATCCAGTCGCCCTTTTCCGCGCGCTTAAATTGCTCTTCTTCGGTCATTGAGTTCCATTGCTTCCACCAGTCTTTCTTATAAGAGTGTTCCGTTAGACGTGGCTTAGGCGCCGCCTCGAAACGAAAATTTGGATCTTCCTTGAAGTACTGTTCGAACAATGGCCGGTAGCAAAGAAACTCAAACCAGCGGCTGCGGTACGACATCGTGGCTTCCAGAATTTCATTGCCGACTGTAAGCAGAATATCCCGAATGGGTCCACAGCCAAACATCGTCTCTTGTTCCCAGTCAGGGGTCCGTACTGCCTGACTAAAGTCAATAGGGGTGGGTCGGTCCACCCGAATGCCGCGGCTTTCAAGAATTTTGGCGAAATTGTCCAACTGTTCGTTGGCCTTCTCCTGCATTTCCTTGGGGTAAGCACCGTATTTACCCAAGGGGAAACCGTCTTCAAGCCAATCTCGTTGAACGGCAATCTCAGGGGCTTGGATCATGGTCCCGTCTACCCGACCGATAATCACATGTTTCAGTGGGTCCCATTCATTCCAGGAATTGACGACTGTCTTCTGTTTTTCGCCCGACATATTATTCTCTCCGAGGTTCCAAAGATAAGTATGGCCTTCAAAATATTAAGTTGATCAGGAGCTTTGACGTGATATGAATCGTGCTAAGACTAATCGGATTCCCTCTTGCCTGGATCAAACCGTATGACATTCAATATGTTTCCCCTCTTCGCCTATAAATCAAACATTGATCCTTTCCTTCTTCAATGTGTTCTTATCTCTCAGTATTCTCCTTTTCACATCTCTGAATCTGAATACAAGCTTCCAGATAACACATCAGTCAGAGCCCCATCTGTTGTTGCTTCTCTTCGATGATGTGGCTGGTGATCTCAAAAACCTCAATTAGATCCTCTTTCATACCCTTGATATGGCTCGCGGTTATCTGCTCTGCGAGATTGACATTCCTTTTAGCGATCGCATCGAGCAAAGCTCGATGCTCCTTAATCTCCCGTTCAAGCCGTGGCTTCAAAGATTTTGGATGACGGTAAAGGCCTTCATAGAACATCCAATCTGGAAACCTGTTCCATACGATCTCACACAGACGCTCAAGCATTTCACTCCCACAAGCCTTGCAGATCATGCCGTGGAATTCCCTGTTCAATTGCCTTCGAGGAGGCATATCATCCAGCGAAGTCATTTTTTCCGCTTGGTCTACGATGGTCTCAAGGTTTTCCAGTTGCTCTTCCGAGATATTTATGGCAGTCAAACGGATAACGATGGGTTCAAACAACAGCCGGAGACAATAAACCTCAGCTATATCATTTTCATCAATGGTGGAGACACGAACCCCTTTGTGTGGCACCCGTTCGGCCAGCCCATCTGCTACAAGTCGATCCAATGCCTCCCGCACCGGCGTATGGCTGACACCAAGCTGTTGAGATAATTCCTCTTGCCGAAGCCAATCTCCCGGCTTGAAGTCGCCAGATAGAATCCTTTCCCGGATCGCCTCATGCGCTAACTCCGACAACGAATTATGCTTGTGGGCAAGAGGCTTCAATTCATTTAACATATCATTTTGTTGTATAACGAATTCCTGGGATATAAAGACTCCCGCAAGATTTGCATTTCCATGCAATACGGATTTTATATATAATATATAATACGATTACACTTGTCAAACCCTTTACTTGCATCATACATAATCTAGATTCCCTAGAATACGTTGTATCCTTGAGAGTTTGACCGATTGAAAGGAAAAGAAACAAGAGTAAGGGGTGACAACTATCATTGGTGAGATCGGATAAGCCTTCGCTCTTGAGCTTACTGCTGCGTCGAGATCGGGGGGCTTTGCAAGAGGCTAGAAAAAAAAGGGGGGGGACGCACGAATGACACTCACCGGAATGATGAATACCTCATACAGGAGCAAAACCATGTTAGCTGAAAATTTGACCTGGCAGGAATACGAAGAGGAGATCGGAAAGAGGATTGTCATTTTGCCCCTAGGCGCACTGGAACAACACGGACCTCACTTGCCGCTGAATGTTGACGTTGTCATTCCACGAAGTTTGGCGTTAATGGTGGACAAGGAAATTGAATCAATTGTATTTCCGCACATCGCCTATGGCTATAAACCTCTTCCTGGCGGAGGAGGGCAAGAATATCCTGGTACCACGAGCTTAGACGGAACAACCCTGATAAATATTATTCTCGATATTCTTCGGTGCACATATCATCACGGAGCAAGGAAATACCTTGTTCTCAACGGTCACTACGAGAACGTGGCTTTCGCAGCAGAAGCTGTGGAGCTCTTCTTCCGAGAACAGTCAGGTGCGCATGTCTTGATTGTGTCATGGTGGGACCTTATCGCACAAGATATACTCGACGAAGTATTCAAAGGAGTGGGGTTCCCGGGTTGGGATACAGAACATGCGGGTATTAGCGAGACAGCACTTATGCAGTATTTCGCTCCTGACCTGGTTAGGGAGGATAAGATCGTCGATGACGAAAGCGCGCGAAAAGTGCCCTATTTGATTTTCCCGCCTCCCAAAGACACCATCACCAAATCCGGCTCATTTTATAAGGCAACCTATTCATCGAGAGAAAAGGGCGAATTGCTGGCCCGGTCGATTACGAAAAGGATCGTGGAAATCACAAAACAAGAGTTCAAATAAGGACGCTTGCTCGGTCGCACTATTGGTAACCAGAAAAAACCCTATGGACCAAAGGGTGATCGGTGGACCAAACCCGTTGAGTCTTAATCTACGATAAGCCCTGACAAGAGCACCTTAGAAGCCGTTCAGACGTGTTGATTATAAAGATAAATCGTGCCAGTGATGTCCTAACTAGATTCTCGCGGTGATCGCTTCATCGTCTGGCTATAAGGAGAATACTGGAGAGGCACGCATGAGCGTGTCACTCCAGTCAAATAGAACACATCGATCCCGTGATTGTGATAACAATTATCTAGGCTAGCAATCAGACTTTTAAACTCGCGCTTCTTCGGCTTCTCCAAGCGCATCTTCAAAAATCGCCAAGCCTTCCCCGATAAGCTCCTCAGGAATACTGAGTGGGGGTACGAAGCGGACCGCGCTTGGCCCACAACCGAGAAGTAATACGCCCTTCTTGAAGGCTCGTTGAACTACATCATCCCGTAGTTCAGGATCTGGTTCTTTGGATACCGGATGCTTTGCAAGCTCTGCAACAACCATCAGACCTTTTCCTTCAACTCGTATAATAGACGGGTGCCGCTTCTGGATTTTCTTTAATTCGTTTATGAAGACTTCCCCCATTCGCGCCGCGTTCTCCATGAACTCATCCTCGACAAGCTCTAATGTAGCCAGAGCAGCAGCACAGGAGAGAGGATTACCTCCAAAAGTGCTTGCATGGGTACCAGGACCCCACTTCATAATCTCGCTCCGGGCAATCATTGCCCCCAGCGGCATTCCACTCGCCAAGCCCTTCGCAACACATACGATATCTGGCTCAACCCCCCAATGCTCAACTGCAAACCATTTCCCTGTTCGCCCAATCCCTGTCTGGATCTCATCGGCTATAAGCAAAATATCGTGCTTGTCACAAAGTTCGCGTAGCTTGGGCAAGAAATTGTCTTCAGGAAAGATATACCCTCCCTCCCCCTGGATGGGTTCAACTATTATCGCAGCTACCTGGTTGGGTGACACTTTTTTATTTAATACAGTCTCCTCAATGTAATCAACACAAATGCAGTTCTTCCTGCATTCAGATTCATCCCTATGATGAGGACACCGGTAAGCGTTTGAGAATGGGACATGAGTCACTTCCGATGTAAAAGGCGAGAAACCAGCCCTTTGAATCGGCTTGCTGGCCGTGAAGGACAGTGCCCCCATTGTACGACCATGAAAAGCACCATAGAACGCGATGAAATGAGGTCGACCCGTTTGATGGAGTGCAAGCTTAAGCGCGGCCTCGACGCTTTCCGCACCAGAATTAGTAAAAAATATGCCTTTCGCTCCGCTCATCGGCGCGATTTCTGCCAGCTTCTCAGCTAATTCAATCTGTTGTGGGTAATAAAAATCTGTCCCACTCATGTGAAGGAAGAGGTCTGCTTGCTCTTTAATCGCTTTTGTAACCTTTGGATGGGAGTGGCCCGTCGATGTTACAGCAATGCCCGCAGCAAAATCGATGAAGCGATTACCATCCACATCCCACACTTCCGACCCTTTGCCATGATCCATCACAAAGGGATATACACGAGTGTATGAGGGAGATATGACTTCCCGATCGCGATCGAGGTAACTCCGCGCTTTGGGTCCTGGGATGTTTGACTTACTTTCTTTTTCTTGCATGAAAAAACCCTCCAAGTAGAGATAGTTACGTCATTATATTTCAAGAACAGCTTTTTGATAACTCTTGAACTGGTGAGAGACTACGTCACGTAATTACCGAGGAGAGAATCTGGAAAACCTACTGGATTCAACTACTAAGTGCAATTCTTGGTTCTAACCAATGATCCAGAGATCTCGAGTTCGAATCCGAAGAAGGGGGGTAGTATGGAAAAACCTCATCCGGATGGATCATGCGGCAAGCCGGCAGTAGTCATTGACAATTCCCCCGAGTACATTTCGCCGTGCGACGGATCCTGTCCTATTAGGTCTCATTATTGATGTTGGAGTCCTTTGATGGCTGAAAATGTACATCCGTTCGAGAAAATGTGCCAGAAAATAATCTGAGCGATACGATCACGGGCCTGAAATCCTGATAGGAAAGATCGACCCTGGTTTCATTCTACAGAACCCCTCCAGAGCATCATTATCGGATTCGCCTGTCCAGAGTGAAGCGTGGGAAACTGAGGACCTTCAAGTTACACCGCACCGTAACCGGCGCGGCACGGTGTGAGCCTGACAGTCACTATTACAACTTGTCATGCGATCTCAGTTCTTGTAAGATGCATTACTCGGAACTAAAATCCGGGTGAAAAATGAAGCCAGAGAGGGGTATAAAACGCAACCGTAGTCCA
>SDBU01003970.1_pt1 | contig 18475 bp, 14 predicted proteins | sample 2277071 | NCBI WGS metagenome assembly SDBU01 (sample SAMN10397929, study PRJNA504765) | marine sediment metagenome | isolation source: marine sediment core GS08_GC12, 126 cmbsf | place: Arctic Ocean: Gakkel Ridge, Loki's castle | collected 2008 | reverse complement strand
CTGGCGATCGGCATGGCCGGGGCCGTTGAGACGCCGAAAGCCTCGACACAGCCCGCGGCGCCCAAGCGATTCGTGGCCGTCTTCGATTTCGTCTGTGCGGCCGACCCCGCGCTGGGCCGGCAGATGGCCTACAGCATACGGGAACGACTACGCGGACGGCCGGGAGAGTACGAAGTCATCGACAAGCTCACACTGGCCGAGTTCACCCCCAAAGGCGGCATGCCGCCGAGGACACCCGATGGCAAAATCATCGATCTGCTCAACAACACCATCGGGGCCAACATGGCGGTGTGGGGTCGCCTGGACGTGACCGGCCGGGAGTACGCCTTGACCGTCCGCCTGGTCGACTTGCCCAGCGAGGCCAAACGGTCGCTGTGGCAAAAACGCTTCACCGACAACAGCGAGCGCGCCCGCGGCCTGATCGCCCGGCAGGTCGTCGAGGCCGTCCGGGGGCGGAAGGAGTGGACCCCGCCGGCCTACGGCGACGAGGCCGAGCCGACCGACTTCGCCTCCCCGCTGAACGCCAACGGCAGCTTCGACGCGGCGGGCTTCCATCCGCCCGGCTGGGAACACGTCGACGGGGTCTCCACGATGCTGGTCGACCATTCCGCGCGCGGGCGTGTGCTGCGCATCTTCACCGACCTCGACCGCGACACCTGGCTCGCCTGGCAACACAAGCTCCGCCTGGGCCAGGGCGACCCCCGCCATCCCCCCGCCATCGGCCCGGCCGCCAACAAGTACGCCGCCGTCGGCGCCCTGGAGGGCGCCCGACTGATCAGCGGCTGGATCGATGCCGAGCCCGGCCGGCGGTACTGGCTGACCGCCGAGATGAAGGGCAAGACCACCGACTTCTTCTTCCCGAAGATCTTCATCCGCGGCTACGCCGACTTCGCCGCCGCCGCCGACGCGCTCAGCGAGGTCAGCCTGCACGAGCGCAAGCTCACGCCGATGGCCTTCGCGGCGCTGCCGAAGGCCCGGCAGAAGGCCCTCATCGCCGCCGACGCGAAGGCCCACCCCGACCGCTACCGGCGAATGGTCTACGAGTGGTACCTCGCCTGCCGGAATGAGGCCGGCACCGACTGGAAACACTACGCCGCCCCCTTCCCCCCCCGCGGAGGGCTGCCGGGCAACGTGAAGTACTTCCGCATCCACGTGTACGCCTACTGGCCCCTCGGGGAGTATTTGTTCGATAACGTCCACCTGTACCGCGACCCCCGCCAGCAAGCGCCCCTGCCCGAAGAGAAGCCCCGCACGGTCAACTTCAAGCCCACCGCCGGAGACACCGTGCCCCCCGACGGGCGTAAGCCGCCGAAGTAGCTTCGGGCCGGCGGGGAGGGGTGCCGGGCCCTTGCCTCTGCCCGGCCGATGGCGTATTCATGGGCCGCCGGGTAACGAGGCTCGGCGCCAAGGAAAGGATGACGATGATGTCCAGATGGATTACCACTATCTCGGCCGTGTGCTTTGCGATTCTCCTGGCCGCCAGCGGCCGAGCCTTCGCGGCCGACGCCCCGGCCCCGGCCGCCGGGGAGAAGATCGACCTCCGCCTGCGCTATGTTGCGGGCAGCTATGAGCTCACCCACGAGATGACAATGGCCCAGACGATCGCCATGGCCGGCCAACAGCAGGTTCAAAACATCGAGAGCATCGTCGCGATGGCCATGGACGTCGGTAAGCCCGACGCGAAGGGCCAACGCAAGATTCAGATACAGTTCAAGCGCATCAAGCAGCACATGCGGATGGGGCCGATGCAGATGGCCTTCGACAGCGCCGGGCCGGCGGAGGAGAATCCCGAGTTTCTGGCCAAGGCCTTCCAACCACTCTTGGGAGCCAAAGTGACCGCGATACTCGACGCCAACGATCAGGTGATCGAGGTCAAGGGGCTCGACGAGATCTGGCAGAAGACCGCCGCCGCCAGCCCCGCTATGGCGGCGTTGGTCAACATGATGAAAGGCCAGATGGGAGACCAGTTCGTCAAGCAGATGCTGACGTTCTCCGCCAAGCAGTTTCCCGGCAGGCCCGTCGGTATCGGCGACACCTGGAAAGTGGAGGACAGCCTGCTCCTGCCCGTGCTGGGGAAGGCGAAGGTGCAGCAGGATTGCACGCTCACGGCCATCGAGCAGACGCCCGCCGGCGCGGTGGCCATAGTCAGCATCATCGGCAAGATCAATATGGACAAGGGGACCCCGATGAAGGCCGGCGGCGTCACGATGACGTTTACCAAAACGGATCTCGGCCAGAAGATCCGCAGCCGCATGCACGTAGCCAACGCGATGCTCAGCGAGAAAACTGTCGAGCGAGCAGGGACCATCGCCGCGACGATCACGATGCCCGACGGGCAGAGCCAGAATATAACGATCCAACAGAAAGCCACCATCAAGACCACCGCCCGCCAGGTGACACCGCCCGACGCCGACTCGGGCGGGACGTAGGCGACGAGGCCAACAGCGACGGCAACACCTCTCGGCACCGACGTGGACAGGTACCCCCCCGCCTGGCCCGCGGTGACGTCGGGCCTGCGATCCGGGGGGGGCGGCAGGAAAAAAAGAAAAGATTTCAGCGCCAGGGGCTTGACACCGGTAGTGTACATGTGTACACTGTACATAGTAACAGTCACGATGGGAGCGCCATGACCGGAAATGAACTGACAACTCAGCAGCGTCGCGTCCTGCAGTTCGTGGAGGCCTTCTCGGCCGAGCACGGCTTCTCCCCGTCGCTGCGTGAGATCGGCCAGGGGGTGGGCCTGGCCAACGTCAACGCCGTTCGCGGGCACGTGCAGGCCCTGGAGCGAAAGGGCCAGATCAGCCGCGACGCCGACAAGGCCCGGTCGATCCGTCTGACCGGCCGGGCGTCGCTGTCGAGCCGCCTTAAACGTAAGCTACATAAGGTGTTGCATACCGACGACGGTGTGAGTCATCAGGTGGTTTACGGCCTGGCGTGGGCCACGTGGCAACGGCAGGCCCTGTTTGTCGGCGAGTTGGCCGACCGACTGCGCGAGGCCCTTAAGCGGGAGGCGGCCGAGCACGGATGGACGATTCTGGCCGAGACCATCCGCCCGGACCACGTGATCGTTACCGTGCGGACCTGGCCGAATCACTCCCCCGAGCAGACGGTGCGGAGGCTGCAGTCGGCCGGGCGGGCCCTGAAACGGCGCCGGCCGGGCGACTTCCCCGGGCGACGGCTGTGGGAGAGAGGCTACCTCGCGACCACCGATACCGAATCCCTGGCCGAGATGGCGGCCGAGTTCCTCGCCGAGCCGACCGCCTCGGCCGGGTGAGAAGAGACACACACACAACCGTGACGAGTCGTGCCGGCACACGTTCGTGAAGTAGCGGGCCAGTGCGAGCCCGTTGAGGGGCCGCCGGGCGTTAGACGCGCGACGGCGAAGATTCCGATTCAGTGCGCGAGCCCACGACACCCACGGTGCGCGCACACAGAAAGAAACGATAAGGAGAACCGCCATGCTGGTCCGACCGATCCATACCAAACGGCTGCACAGGATCCTCTACCCCACCGTGGGCGTGTTGCTGTTGATGATGAGTTGCTCGATCTGCCGCGGGGCCGGCTTGCTGATCGCCGACGGCGGATTCGGCGGGCAACTGGAAATCGACAGTCAAGACGTCCATGTCACCATTAACAACGGCATCGCCGTCACCGAAGTCATCCAGGTTTTCCGGAACCTGGAGAACCGCCAGGTGGAGGCGCTATACACCTTCCCGGTGCCTCAAGGCGCTTCGGTCGCCGATTTCAGTATGTGGATCAACGGCAAGGAAATGATCGGGGAGGTCGTGGAGAAGAAACGCGCCCGGGAGATCTACGAGAGCTACCGTCCCCGCCGAGTCGACCCGGGCCTGCTGGAGCAGGTCGACCACAAGCGTTTCGAGATGCGTATCTTCCCCATCGGCCCCCGAGCCGAACAGAAGGTGCGGCTGCGATACTACCAACAGCTCGACGTCGACGACGACTGGGCCACGTACGTCTACCCGCTGGCCACCGTCGCCCGCGGAGGCCCGACCGCCGCCAAGGCCGGAACGTTCTCCTTCTCGCTGCAGGTCAAGTCCGAAGTACCGATCGCCGCGATGAACAGCCCCAGCCACGGCGAGGACTTCGTGATCGCCGGGCGGAGCGAGTCGTTCTACCAAGGGAGCCTCGAAGTCACCGGGGGCGACCTCGGCCGCGACGTCGTGGTGGCCTACCGGCTCGCGCGGCCCCACACGGGGCTGGACTGCATCACCTCCCGCCAACGCGGCGACGACGGGTACTTCTGCCTGATCCTCACCGCCGGGGAGGAGTTGGGCGTCACCAGCGCGGCCATGGACTACGTGTTCATCCTCGATATCTCCGGCAGCATGGGCGACGAGGGCAAGCTGGCAATGTCGCGTAAGTCCATTGAGGCCTTCATCGAGGCACTCGACGCCGAAGACCGCGTGGAGATTCTCACCTTCAACGTCGCTCCCAACGCCCTGTTCGGCAAGCTGCTCGCCGCCGGGGACGACACCAAGGCGGCCGCGGTAACGCACCTGGCCAGCCAGAAGGCCCGTGGGGGCACCTCCCTCCGCCCGGCGCTGGCCGCGGCGTATCGTTACGCCGACCCCAACCGCCCGCTCAACGTGGTGGTCCTCAGCGACGGGATGACCGACTCGGGCGAACGGACCGCCCTGCTGGAGGGCATTCAGGCCCGTCCGGCCAACGCAACGGTCTTCTGCATCGGCGTGGGCAACGAGGTCAACCGCCCGCTGCTGGAGCAACTGGCCGAGGACGCGGGGGGGCTGGCGTCGTTCCTCTCACGCCAGGACGACTTCGAGCGCCAAGCCAAGGCGTTCCGGCGGAAGCTGACCCACTTGGCCGGGTCCGACGTGCGAATCGAGTTCGGCGGTGGGCAGGTCCACGACATGGTCCCGGCCCGGCTGCCGAACCTGTACCACGGCACGCCGGTTCGCCTGTACGGGCGCTACGCCGGCAGCGGGCCGGTCACGGTCACCGTGCGGGCCGTGGTCGACGGGAAAGAAGTCGTCAGCGCCGCGGAGATCACCTTGGCCAAGGTGGCTGAGGAGAACCCCGAGATCGAGCGCATGTGGGCCCAGGAGAAGATCGCCCGGTTGCTCAAGCAGGCCGACCGGGCCGGTTCGCGAGCGCCGGTGGTCGATGAGGTCGTGCGACTGGGAGAGGCGTATTCGGTGGCCACGGAGTACACCTCGTTCCTGGTGCTGGAGAACAACAACGAATACAAGCGGTGGAAGATCGCCCGCCGCAACACCCTTCGCCTCGGCCGCGACCGCAAGGCCCACCAGCGACTGCTGGCCGAACTGGACGCCAAGCGGCTCAAGGCCGACTCCCAGATCGGCCCGGAAGCAGCGAAGGCCGCACCGGCGCCGGTGGCCGCGGCACGCCGGCCCGCTCCCAGCCGGGCCGATCGGGGGCCGAACCTGCGGTTCCGCCCCTCCGGCGGCGGCCCGATCGGACTGTTGGGTCTGGCAATGACGGCGGGCCTGGCGGTGGTGTGCCGCCGTCGGCGGAGGAGGCAAGGGCAATGATGGGCCGCCGGTCGAGCACAAGCTGCAGGGGAGACTCGGTAGCGGCGAGCCGGGGCGGAAGGCCGCGCGTGGCGCGGCCGGCCGCCCTGGCCGCGGGAGCGTGCCTGCTGGCCCTGATGGCGGTGCAGGGCTGCCCGGCCGCGGTGGAGGCCCTCCAGTTCGACCGCCCCGCCATCGCGGCCGGGCAGGTGTGGCGCCTGCTGACCGGCAACCTCGTGCACTGGTCGTGGCTGCACCTCGCCGCCGACGCGGCCGCGCTGATGGGTCTGCTCTACGTGGCCCGACCGCGCGGGTGGGCCGCCCCGGCCATGCTGGCCACGGCGGGCGCCGCCGTGGGGGGCGCCGTCTACCTGTGGGCGCCGGAGATCACCCTCTACCGCGGCTGCTCCGGAGTGAACTTCGCCCTGTTGGCATGGGCGCTGGTGACCTTGGCGGCAGGCGGCCCTCGCCGGGCCTTGGCGTGTACGGCCCTGGCGGTCCTGGCGGGCGGGAAGATCGCCATCGAGATCGCCGCGGGGACCTCCCCCATGCCCAACTCTCTGCCCGACGGCGTCGCTGTCGTCGGCGTTGCCCACGCCGCCGGCTTGGCCGCCGGAGCGATGATGGCCCTGGCCGCCGGCCTGCGGCGACGCTCCGGGGCGGCCTACGCCTTGGGGCTCGGGTAGCGCTTCACGCGTTCGACAAGGGCCGCGACGATCTTCTCGGCCGGGACGGTGGCCACCTTGGCCCCGTCGACGTAGATGTCGCCCTTGTCCTTGCCCGCGCAGACGGCCACGTGGGCGCCCTCGGCCTCACCGGGGCCGTTGACAATGCAGCCCATGACGGCCACACGAAGCCCGGCCCCCACGCCGGCCAGAGCCACCCGCAGATCGGCCAGCAGGCCCAGCAAGTCCACCTCGACGCGGCCGCAGGTGGGGCAGGCGATGATTTCCGCCTCGTCGCGCCGGCGAAGGCCCAGACTGCACAGCAGTTCCTTGCCGGCGACCACCTCACTGACCGGATCGGCCGCCAGGGAAATGCGGATCGTATCGCCGATCCCATCGGCCAGCAGCGCGCCCAACGCCGCCACCGAGCGTATCGTCCCGGTCTGGGCGTCCCCGGCGTGAGTGACCCCCAGGTGCAGCGGGTAGTCGAACCGTTCGCTGAGCGCCCGGTACGCTGCCACGCAGGTGTAGGCGTCGGAACTCTTGGCCGCCAAGACCACGTCGGTGAAGTCGGCCGACTCGAAGAGGGTCAGGTACTCGGTGAGCTTGGCGACCATCAGCTCCACCAGCGGCGTGGTCCGCTCGGCCGCGGCCCGGGTGGCGTCGCGGCGGTCCACCACGCTGCCTTCGTTGACCCCCACGCGGATCGGGATCTGCCGCTCGGCGCAGGCGGCGATGACGCGGGCGACCTTGTCGCGGTCGGTGATGTTGCCGGGGTTCAGACGGATCTTGTGCACGCCGGCGGTCACCGCCTCGAGCGCCCGGGCGAAGTGGAAGTGCACGTCGGCCACGATTGGCACGTTCACCTGGGCGAGGATCTCCGGCAAGGCCGCCGTATCGGCCCGGGTGGGCACGGCCACGCGTACGATGTCGCAGCCGGCCTCGGCGAGGCGATGGATCTGGGCCACCGTGGCGTCGACGTCCCGAGTGTGCGTGTTGGTCATGCTCTGCACGCTCACCGGCGCCCCCCCACCGATGGCCACCGCCCCCACGCGCACCTGGCGGGTCTGCTTGCGCTGGATGTGTGGGTATTCCATCGGCGCCATGGTAGCGACCGGCGATCGCCCCGGTCAACCACATGGCCGTTACGGCACGATCTCCACGGGCGTCCCCACCGGCAGGGCCCGGTACAGCTCGGTGATGTCGTCGTTGGACAACGCCACGCAGCCGGCCGTCCAGTTGGTCGCAGCCCCATGCCCGTGGATCATGATCTCGCCACCCAGTGGCGTGTACCAGGGCGGTTGGGCCTTACGGCCGATCGCGCTGATGATCCGCTCGTACTGGCCCCGGTCGATCAGCGCGTCGGCCAACCCCCGCTCGGCGTCCTCGATGTTCGGGTAGCTCAGACCCAAAGACAGGAGGTACTTCGATTGAGGGTTCTTCATGCAGATGTAGAACGATCCCTCCGGCGTGCGGCGGTCACCTTCACGGGCCTTGTCGCCGTCGGCGCTGCCCGAGGCGGCCCGGTAGGTTTTCGCGATACGGTCGCCATCGAAGACCAACAATCGCCTCGCCGACTTCTCGATCCGCACACGCGGTCGTTGCAGCGGCGGCAGCGGCTTGTCGGCCGGGTCTATCGAGGTGTCAGCCGAAAACGCCTCGGGGGGCGGCGAGTCCTGGGCCCCGTCGCTGTCGCAGCCGAGTATCGCCGCCACAGTCAACAGCGCCGCCGCCACGATCGCCATGTGTCTCCGGGGTCTCACCGAGCGACTCCCACGCGAGCAAGCTGTTCCCCCTTCAAGAGCAGTCTACCCGACGGCCGGCGGGAGTCAACGAAGCTTGCGGGCGCGCTACGGGATCGGGCGCGACCGGCCACGGAGGGCCGGCCGCCAAGGAAGCAGGGATCCTGTGGCCGTCTCTACCTGCGGCGGCGCCGCCGGATCGCCGCCAGCCCGCCCAAGGCCAGCAGGGATAGCGTCGCGGGCTCGGGCACGTCCGCTCCGGCCGGCGGCGGCGGGCCGGTCCAGTTGCCAAGGAGGACGGCCAGGTCGGTGTCGTTCACGTCGGTGTCGCCGAGGCTGACCTGGGTGAAGTTACCCAGCTCCCACGTGGATATGACCAGCGGATCCTGCTCCCAGTTTGCCAGCAGGATCGCCAAGTCGGTGTCGTCGACGAAGGCGTTGGTGTTGGCGTCGCCGGGCGCCATGCCGAGGGCGAAAAGATCTGTATTGTTCATCACGCCGCCGACCTGCTCGGCGTTGGCCCCCCAGGCGTACACGGGAACGTTCACGCCGGTGTGCCCGGTGCTACCCCAACTGACGCTGGGGTAGACGCCCGCGCCGTTGTCGCCGGTCACGGTTAATTTGCCGGTCTCGTGGTCGGCGGTGACGATGATAAGCGTGTCCGTCCGCCCCGCCGCCCAGTTGATCGCCACTTGCGTGGCGTTGGCGAACTCGATCGTCTCCCCGACGTTTCGCCTGGTCTTCAGCGTCGGGTTGCCGTTGGACATGTGTCCGGCATGGTCGATCCGCCCGCCTTCCACCATGAGGAAGAACCCGTCCGGGTCGTTATCCAGGATACTCAGTGCCGTGGTGGTCATCTCCGACAGGTGCGGCAGCGTACTGTAGCTGCCGTCGTATTCATACGGCATATGCCCGCCGCCGAACTGTCCGGAGACCATGGTCTCGGTTTCGGTGTTCAGCGCCAGCATGCCGGCCCGGTCGAGTACAACGTTGTAGCCTTTCGCCGCCGCCGACGACGGGGACATGCCGTTGCCCCCGCCACCGAACAGGACATTCGGCCGAGTCTGGTTTATGTAGTCCCCGGCGATTTGACTGGTGTTGCCGCGGCTGGGCTCGTGAGCCCCGAAGGCCGCCGGGGTGGCGTGGGTCAAGTAGGTTGTGGTCACCAGCCCGGCGCTCCTGCCTGCCGCCTGGAAGTACTCCAGCAGCGTCTGCAGTTCGCTGCCGTCCCCGGGGTACGCCATGCTGATAACGCCGTTGTTGACCTTGACACCCGTCGCCAGCGCCGTCCCGGCCGCGGCCGAGTCGGTGACGCTTGAGTTCGCCGCGTACGTGGTCAGAAAGCCCTGGTACGGGAGCGTCTCGAAGGACAATGGGCCCCCGTTGTAGTAGTTGGCCGCCTTGACCTGCTCGGGCCCCATGCCGTCGCCGATCATGAAGATGATGTTCTTCGGTTGTACCGCCGTGGCGCCGGACACGGCCATCACCAACAGCACAGCCATCCCGATGACCCATAATCGCCTTGAAGCCATGAGAGTAACTCCTTTCCCTGGCATAATGGCATGCACCACCGAGCGAAGTGAAGCCTCCTGGTGCCGATACGCTCTCCGCCCTGTCGCCGCTAATCCAGCGGCTTAAGGGTACTTACCAGTATACTCGAAATCCCCACTGGGTCAAGAGCAAGCCTGCCCGAACGCCCTGGCGACATCGTGTCGGCCGGGCTCCGTAGATGGGGCCGATGGATAAATCTCCTCTCCGGCCGCAACGTGAGCCGCACACGTCGGTTCCATTTGTGACAGTCCTCAACGACATGAAAGGAGCGTCTCATGAAGCGTTGCCAGTGGGTATTGGCCTTCGTAGCCGTCGCCATCTTCGCGGGTGTCAGTGTGGCCAACGTGCCGGAATCCCCCTTCAACAAAGACCCCTGGCCGGCGGGCAAGGAAGGACCCGTGAAGGTGTTCATCCTGGCCGGGCAGTCGAACATGCAGGGCCACGCCTCTCTGCGGACCTTGGAGTACCTCATCTACAACGAGGAGACGGCCAAGGAATACGAGCAGTGGAAGCTCCGCGACGGGCGCTGGGCCGAGCGAAGCGACGTGTGGGTGTGGACCACCGACCAGGACGGCCGCCACGGCAAGCTCAAACCGGGCTTTGGCGGCAACGCGATGGAGATCGGCCCGGAACTGGGCTTCGGCTGGACGATGGGCGAACACATGGGCGAGCAGGTGCTACTGATTAAGACCTGTTGGGGCGGGCGAAGCGTGAAGCGCGACTTCCTCTCCCCCGGCTCGGCGCTGCCGAGCGATGAAGAGCTCAACGTCGAGCTCCAGCGCGCCAAGAAGAGGCGCCCGGAAACCACGATGGCCGACGTCAAGGCCCGCTACGGCAAGGCCTACCGCGACACGGTCGCTCACGTCAACGAGGTGCTGGGCAACCTCAAGAAGCACTTCCCCTCCTACGACGAGAAACGCGGCTACAAGCTCACCGGGGTGGTCTTCTTCCAGGGCTGGAACGACCTGGTCGACGGCAGCCAGCGCGGCGAGAAGTACGTCAACTACACCAAGCGCCTGGCGCAGATGATCAAGGACCTCCGCAACGACTTGAAAGCCCCGAACCTGCCGGTGGTCATCGGCGAACTGGGCGTCGGCGGCAAGGTCGGCGACTTCCAGAAGGCCCAGGCGGCCGTGGCGGAACGGCCCGAGCTGAAGGGCAACGTCAAGCTCGCCAAGACCACCCAGTTCTGGAACCCCGAACTCGAGAAGGTCTGCAAGGCCGGCGTCTGGCACAGCCCCCAGTGGGTGAGCTTCTACAACCACGGCTCCCAGGAAGGCTACCACTACCTCGGCAGCGCCAAGATCATGTACAGCATGGGCGAAGCCTTCGCCGAAACCATGATCGAACTGCTGAAGAAGTGACCCCGGCCGAAAGGCGTTTCACACGGGATCACAATCCGACGGCGGGCACATGCTGCCTTGCTGGAGCCGGGAAAGAGCTTGTGGCCCTCCGGGCCGGCGATAGAATCATCGAAGAGGCCCACGGTAGCCGTGGGCGCGAGTTCATTTGGGGAATCTCGGTTCAGAAAGTAGGGATGGACGTGGGAGGTATCCATGCCAGCGCGTAATGCCTCGTGCTTTCAGCTCGGGCGAACGCATCCCGAGTGGGCACCACGGATCACATGGTTGCTGCCTTCTATCCTGCTTCTGGCAGGCTGTCCAACGCCTGGCGCCAAACGGGGAGCCCACACTCCGCCGTCGGTTGAAACGCTGCTTACCTCCTCTCGCGTCGAAGACAGGCTGGCGGGCGTTCGAAGGCTGGGCGAGGGCAACGATCCAGCCGCCGGGGCTCGCCTGATCGACGCCATGGGCGATGCGGAGGCGCAGGTCCGATTGGCGGCGGTGTTGGCGATATGGCGATGCGGTGGCCGAACTGCCGTCGACCCGCTGGCCAGCCGCCTGGGGGATTCCGACGCCCGGGTCCGCTGCGCGGCGGCCTACGCCCTGCGCTCGCTGGGCGGGGCGCAAGCGGGCGATGCGGTGGCCGGCCTTGTGAATGACGATGACCCCGCCGTTCGAATGCACGCAGGGAGGCTCCTGGTCGAGTTGGGCGACCCGCGAGGCGGCGCGGCCTTGGCTGCGTTCGGCAAAGAGAAGAGTCGCCCGGCAAAGGCGGCCCTCCTGGCCCACATCCGGGCCCTGGACTCCCCGCAGGTCGTCAGGCTGATACTCGCCCTGATGGCGGACCGGGACCACGACATCAGCAACGCCGCCTCGCACTTGCTGACCAACCGGTATAACGATACGGCCATGGGCGCGTACGTCGCCGCCTTGCAGGACCCCGTCAAAGACGTCCGCATGCGAGCGATATGGTCGCTGGGCCTCTCTCGGAGCCCGGGGGCCGTCGAGCCACTGATCGCGTCGATGAGGCGCGATGAATACGTGCTGAACCGGGAGTACGCCGCCGTGGCCCTCGGGAGGATCGGCGATGCCCGGGCCTTGGAGCCCATCCTTGAGGCGCTCAAGGCGGGGGAGATCGACAGCTATGATGCCGTCCGGGCGCTTGGGGGCCTTGGCACCCCGGCCGTGCCGCATCTGATGGTCATGCTCGAGGGCCGCGAGGGCAACGACATGGTGCCGCTCACGGCCGCCGAGAAGCTCGGGGATATCGGCGACCTGTCGGCCGTGCCGGCGCTCATCGCCGCGTTGAGGCATCCCTATTGGGGCGTCCGTCGGAGGAGCGCGAAGTCGCTGGAAAAGATCACCGGCCGGCCTCTTGGGGACGACCCGGCCAAGTGGGAGCAGTGGCAGAAGGGACAGAATCCATGAGCATTCCGCAGACGCATCCTCCCCGGCGGCCGTCAAGGCCGGCAGCCCCAACCCTCGGCGCTTGCGCCGCGTTGACCTTGATGACGCTGCTGACGGGCGGTTGCACCGTTGCCAGCGCCCCAGCCGTGCGGGTGCCGCTGATCATTCGCGACGCCGACGGCAAACTTCTGGATGACTGCCTTCTCGTCAGCTGCAAGCACCTCAGCGAGGGCGAAGAGGGCCTCGGCGAGATGGCCATGATGCACAGCCGCTTCACCGAGCCCAGCGTCCGGCAGGTCGACTCGGGCTTCATCATCCACCAGCCGAAATTGTCCGTCGTCACCTACCCCCTCGGCCTTATGAAGCACATCATAAGGACGGATTACCGGTACGTGGTGATGAAGGAAGGCTATGCGCCAGCGGTGATCTATGCCGAAGAGCTGCTGTGGGAGGGCGAGCACGGGACGCCCAAGGTGGTCGACCTTCACACCGACCCCCCGCCATGGCTGAAAGATAACCCGTACCAGGATCCGCGCTGGATGCTGCGGGACGCCATGCCGAGGATACCCGACCGACATCCCTTGCGGCCGCGGCTCTCTCGCCTTGCTCAGCCGCATCCGTAGGCCACGGAAACGCGCTCGCAAGCCCTTGGAAACATGCGGTTGAAAACAGGCGATTCCTCCAAGTGGCCCGGCCAACGCCCGACTGAAAGCCGTTTCGGACGGGATCACGGCCCGACGGCGGGCACATGCTGCCTTGCCGGAGCCGGGACAGAGCTTGTGTTCGGCCAGGACGACGATAGAATCATCGAAGAGGCCTACGGTGATCGTGGGCGCGAGCCTATCTGGGAAATCTCGGATCGATGGACGAAACCATACGGAAGATCAGGCAGTACGTGCTCGACCCCGATCTGCAGGGCCTGCATCTGCGGACGATGGTCGACAAGCTCGCCGAGCAGGAGATGGCGCGGCGCCCGGAGCCCTACCCCCTGCCGGATGCGGCGCGAGAAGCGTGCGTGCGGGAGGCGGCCGAGACCATCGCGGCGTACATCGTCCTCGTCTGGTTCGGCGCCGGCCCGGACGTCTACGCCCCGCGGACGTACGACATCCTGCGCGGCCTGCAGGACCGCATGAGGGGCATGGACCCGGACTCGACGTGGGACTACGCCGTCACGACGTACATTGCCGACATCTGCCCGCGACTCCGCCGCGCGGAGAGCCTGGCGACCGACCCGGCGAAGGAGGCCGAGCTGATCGGCCACTTCTTCGACGCCTTGGACGAGTATGAGTACCTCCACGACGTCGCTCGCCACGTGATGCAGCTTCACTGGGACCGCCGTCACGACCCCAACGCGCCCGGCGCCGAGGAGAGGCGGCGGGTGGGCACGGCGGGCGGGCAGCGGGGCGACGCCGCCGTGGAGGAGCACCTCCGCCGCGCCGCCATCGAGGGGCTCGCGACCTACGTCCTCCAGGTGAACATCGCGCGCGGGCGCATCGAAGAGCCGGCCGACCCGCGGATCGTCCTGTCCGACCGTATCGAGATCCAACTCCGCCTGGGCGGCAAGAACGCCGAGACGTGGGAGAGGTCCGGATGGGAGATCGCCGACCGCGTGGACCGGCGATACGGCTCGAGGGAGGGCCGCCGCCGGGCCCGCCTCGCCCGCGGCGGGTGGAAGGCGATGTCCCACGACCGCAACGCCGACTGAGGACCCGGGCCTTTTCGGGCGGTGAGGCCAATAACTGTTGCGCGCGGGCGTCCTGGAGCGATTCGCGGTACACACCGCCCCGCGTCGGGCTTTGTTCCTGAAGCTCTCCCCTTCATTCTGGAGTGCCCTCGATGGCCATCATCGGCAACCCGTGATTCCGCCCTTGATGGAGTTGGGAAAGAGCTTGTGGCGGCCCGGGACGGCGGTACAATCGTCCAAGAGTCATACGACGTTCGTGGACGCGATGCTATCTGGGAAATATCGGATGAATGAGAACCAAAAAAGCCTGGTCTTTCTGGTGTGGAGATTGATGCAGGCAGACGGGCACATTCATCCGAAAGAGTTGGCCCGTCTGGCGGCGATATGCAAGAAAAGGGACATTCCGGCCCATGAGATAGAGGAGGCTCTGAAACACCCCGAGAAGGTTACCTTCGAACTGCCGGAATCCATCGAGGCGCGTAGCGGCTTGCTGTACGACTTGGTGTACATGATGATGATCGACGGACATGTGGACGCGAAGGAGATGGCCATAGCAGAGAAAGCCGCAGATGCTTTGGGCTTCGATCGCGCGGCCGTCCCGAGCCTTATGAAGCAGATTGTGCTGAGGCGAAGGAACGGAACCTCAGAGCTTCCGAGCGTGGAGGAGAATTTCGACCACAGGGATAAGGACGATTAGCGGCGTGGTGCATCCGGGCCTGTGGCCAGTTGACTGTGGCGCGCGGTCACTCTGAGGCGATTCCCCCTAAGGGTCCGGCCAATGGGAGAGACTTGTGACCCCGGCGCCTCTGGTCCTTGGTCGTGGCGCTCCTGGGGGGTGCCCTGTGCAAGGACACCCAGGAAGGGAATCCATCATGGCCATCATTGGGTCTGGCGCGTGCCAAGGGCCGAAACGCCGTCACCGCCCGTGTCGCACGACGAAATACGGTTGATTGGCCAGATTGGCGTCGAGGCCCGGGTACAGCCAGGCGCGTCCCCGCCCGTCGTGGAGTTCGAAGTAGTACATCAGCGGGTATGGCGAGTCCGTGTAGCGGCCGGGAATCTCGGCGCAGAATCGGCCGGCCTGGGGGACCATCTCGGCCACTTGGTACTCGTCCGCCTGGTTGACGTGCCGATAGTGCAGGCGGACGTCCGTTAGCTCATAGCCGTCTTCAGCAGCGATTTCGATCGGGATCGGCGTGCCCGGCCGGCACGAGTCGGGCGGCAAGTGGAGGCACCGCGGCCGTGCCACGGGAGAGCAATCATCGGTCAAGAGCGACGCGAAGCGGCTTGGCTCGGCCTGGCGGCCCCTCGGGACTTGGGCTTTGAATTGGCCGGCCAGATAAGTCCGTTCCTGCTGGATGGCCGGCAGGCGATCCGCCCAGCACCCTCGGAGGTGGGCGCTCTTGCCGAACGTGATGTCCTCGGCGTATACGAGTGTGGCGGCGCAGCCCAACTCGACCCAAGCGTTGTAGGCACGGTTGTAGTGGTCGCTCACTTCGCGCAGCAGCGCACTGTCTCCGGTCTTCTCGTAAAGCGCATAGGCGACGGCCGCTTGGAGTTTGCGGGCGAAGAAGCGTGCGATACCGGCCTGGATGAGCACATCGGTGCGTAACCGGCACAAAGGCGGAGCATCCAGATCCTGCGCCGCATTTCCCGCCTGCTGGATGTCCCTCAACGCCGTCTCGGCCAGATCTCTTAACCATTGCGCCACCACCAGCGGCGAATACTTGCCCGCCGGCCGGCCGGAAAGCAGCTCCTCGGCAAACTCGTCGACCCCCGAGAACATCGCCGGGTCCAGTGGGCTGACCGCCCCGAACCGCCCGGGGGCAGGCGTGTCGCCATAGGGGTGTTTGCCCTCCGCGGCCGCGATGGGCATGTTGGTGTACATCTCGGGCCAGTACGCGTTGTTCGAGGCCGACGGGTGGTGCGCCACGGTGATCAGCGGCAGGATGCGGCTGGCGTGGGCCAGGGCGGCCTCGCAGCTTCGTGCGGCCCCACCGAACTCGGTTCGGAGGAAGCGCCGCCAGCACTCAGCCGGTGCGTCGGGGTCGTACAGCAGGCGTCCCCAGAGGCGGTAGGTGTACAGGTACTTCTGCCAGTCGCCGCCCGCCGGCCGGAGCGAAGTGTCCGCGTAGCCGTCTCGCCCGCCGGGCATGCCGGAGCCCATGCGGCCCTTGAACGAAAGCGGCTCGCACAGCTCGATGCCGTCGCTGCCGCAGAAGTGGGCACACCGCCCGTAGCCGGCCGCCAGGGCCGGGTCGCCCCACAGCAGCAGCCGCTGGGTGCCCGGCCAGATGCGGTACAGCACGCCGTAGCGGCGATCCTCCCTCAGATAGTCGGCGTACCCGTAGCGGGTGAAACGCCGCATGCGCTCGCGACTGGGGTTGGTGGCCGGGTCCGGCCGGGCCCACTCCATCGAGCGGATCGCGGCTTGGTGATACGGCAAGCCCATGTGCTCGGCCCAGTACTTGGGGGAGATGTTCACGGGCATTCCCGTGTCCAGGGCGATGTCGATCAGCCGCGGATCGATCCCCTTGGGATGCAGGTCGATCTCGACCGGCCGGCCCGCCCGGGCGACGCCGTCGAAGACCGTCCGCCAGAATTCGTGCGACCCTTCGGGGATGCCGCTCTCCGAGTGCGCCCGGAAGGTCACCCCGCCGATGGCCGGGCAGGAGGCCAGCAGCATCGCCAGGGCATCCCGGCAGTAGGCGGCGTGGTTCTCGGCGCTCAGCCCGGCGATGGGGTAGTTGACCTCCGGGCTGTCCTTGAACTCATGCGCGTGCGTCCACAGCGCCAACTGGAAATCCAGTCCCCTCGCGGCGGCCTGATCGCTGATCCATCGCAGCATCGTAAGGTTCCGCTCACGCTCCTCCTCCGGCAGTCCGACGGCCTTGACGTCATAGCCCGGCACGGAAAGGAGGAAGGGATAGGCGAAGTAGAAGTAGGAGTCGGGCACGCGACGCGGCGCGTTGTGGCCCAGGCCGAGCGTGAGGCTGAAGCGGTTGAACCGCTGGGTGATCAGCATCGTCAGGTAGTCGCCCCAGAAGGACTTGTCGTAATACCACGGCTTGTCTTCCACGTCGCTGGTGAACAGCCGGGCCACGCTGCGGATGCGATTGGCGGGCCGCTCGACCGTCCGATCGATCGCGAGCAGCTCCGCGATCGGGTTGGCCGCGTGCTCGACGCGGTCGGCCAGCTCCAGCACGGCATAGACCGCGCCGCGCAGGTCCGCGCCGGCGGCCAGCAGAAGCTGCCGATCGCCCGCGCGACCGCGCGCCAGCCCCAGCGCCTCCGGAGTGTCCGGCACCGACAACCCAGCCGCTTGCGCGCGGTTCGACGCCCGGCCGGTCACGAGCACCACCAGGGCGTCGGGGGAGGCTTCGTCGGGAGACGGCGGGGTTTCGGTCGGCACACGCTTCGCGCGCAAGCGATCCAGCAACTGCCCGACGGCCCACTGTACCGGCGGCTGGGCCGGCAGGTCGCTCGCGGCATCGAGCACGAGCGCGATCTTCGCGGGCCGGCCCCGACCGACGTCGTTATCGCTGCGGTCTGTCACGAACGCTCCTTCCAAGGCGGATCATGTTCTTCTCGCGCGACTACCCGGTACGCCGCGAGGGCCGCCCTACTTCCGGCCGCAGCCGTCGACCCACAGCCGCATTGTAGTGCCGCCCTCCCGACCCGCCAAGGCCCGGCCCAGGGCAGGCGCGAGTGAGCGAGGACGCCCTTGTCCGGAGATGGTGAGAAGAGAAGCTCAGCCGCTCCCCAAGGCAGCTTGAGCATCTTGTAGTTTGACAGTGTTTTCGGTACGCGTCAAACGCTCACGGCCGCCTGCGCCTCATCACCACCAGCCCGGCAAGGGCCAGCAGGGAGAGCGTGGCGGGTTCGGGAACGAAGGCCCCGGCTGGGGGCGTCCCCGTCCAGTTGCCCAGCAGGACGGCCAAGTCGGCATCGTTGACGTCCGTGTCACCGGTGAAGTCGCCCCACGCCGGGATCGAGACTATGCCGGGCCCCGTCTCCCAGTTCGCCAGCAGCACCGCCAGATCCGTGTCGGAGACAAACCCGTCCCCATCCAGATCGGACGGCAGAGAGTACGGGAGCAATCTTACCAAGTCCACAGCCAATATTCCGGGAGGGCTGGGGGTGTACCAGGTGCTGTTGTCCCAGAACGCGAGTCGCACGTTACCCGCCACCGTCGTCTCGGGAAAGCTGACAAGGACCTCACCGTCCCACCGGACCTCGACCACGCCGGACATTCGCCGGATCCTGACTACAGCCTCTCCGGCATGGTCAAGCGATCCCGACGGCTCGACGTATTGGGCATTCGCCATGACCCGCCGCCGTCCCGTAGCATCCGTCCAGTTGTCTTCATAGATGCAAGAGGCAATGGCGACATCAATGTCGTGGCCGCCGACGTAGACCCACAGCGACGGCATGGCGCCCAGTTCGCCGCCGGAATCCCAGGAGAAACGGGCCGTCAGATCGAAATCGAGCGTCGGCTCGAAGGTCTGGGTCAAGGTGACAGAATGCCCCATGTTGACAATCTGCCGGTTGGTGCCCCGGACCACAAGTTGGC